>Ga0114932_10000070_pt1 | contig 107408 bp, 99 predicted proteins | sample 2SBtaG_2_FD_87286 | JGI IMG/M metagenome (GOLD analysis project Ga0114932, IMG submission 87286) | Deep subsurface microbial communities from Kolumbo volcano to uncover new lineages of life (NeLLi) - 2SBTROV12_ACTIVE470 metaG | ecosystem: Environmental > Aquatic > Marine > Volcanic ...
CTCTGCCGCCCGTTTAACCGCCTTGGCCTCCAACGCCTCCACCTCGGCAAAAATCGTATCCGCTTCGGAAAAATCCCCGGCCTCCGCCGCCGCTTGCGCCGCCTTGATCCGGTTCTCGCCAATATCAGCGGTGGCCCCGGTGGCGTCTTCCAGCAGTTTTTCCAGTTGCGTGATGTTGGCGGTGTGTTCAGCATAAGCCGCCGCAGGATCGGCCAGCCGCCGCTCAAACTCGGCAATCTCCGCTTGCATCAATTCGAGCACCGCCTGATCCGCCCGCCTGTCTGCTGAAAATTTCGCCTCCAGATCGGACCGCAAATCGGCCAGCGCTTTGTTCAGTATGCGTTCGTGGGCAGCAGGCGATATGCCAGAAATATCCCCGCCAGCCTGTTGAACGCCGGTGGAACCAGTTACCTGATTGTCTGTTTTCTTACCAATCATTCAGCCCGACTGATCCACATCTTTGCTATTGCGCGCTTCGTTTACAGTTGTACCGGATCCGCCTTTTTGCGTCACGTTCTCAGAAGAGTTCGCCACATTCCTTGTGTCGGTTTTGTTTTTGCGGGTTTGCCGCCAGGTGATCCAAACTCCGACCACCGCGACCAATCCAACAAACGCCCCCCAATAGTCCAGAAACAATTGTTGCATAATCCTCCCCTAAAATATTTGAGGGTACCTTAGCAGAGTCAAAAACAATTAAAAGTACTGGCACGAAATCGTATCAAACCACGGCTCCGGGCCCTACGGCCAAAAGACCCCGCATCGTATGCGGGGCAGGCCCCGCTAACGCAATTTCAGCGTCGCCAGTCCGATCAGCGCCAGCACCAGCGAAATGATCCAGAACCGGATCACGATGGTGCTTTCGGCCCAGCCCTTTTTTTCATAGTGATGGTGAATCGGGGCCATCAGAAACACGCGTTTGCCGGTGCGTTTGAAATAGAGCACCTGAATAATCACGCTCAGTGCCTCGACCACAAACAACCCGCCAACGACGGCCAGAACGATTTCGTGTTTGGTGGCCACCGCGATCGCCCCCAATGCGCCGCCCAGCGCCAACGATCCGGTATCGCCCATGAACACCGCAGCGGGCGGGGCGTTATACCACAAAAATCCCAGACCACCGCCGATCAGCGCCGAGACAAACACCAGAATTTCGCCAGTGCCCGCGACGTAGTGCACGCCCAGGTACTGCGAAAAGTCGACGCGCCCCACCGCATAGGAAATGACGCCCAGCGTCCCTGCCGCGATCATCACCGGCATGATCGCCAGCCCGTCCAGCCCATCCGTCAGGTTGACCGCGTTGGCCGAGCCGACGATGACGATCATCGCAAAGGGCACAAACATGAACCCCATGTTGATCAGCACGTTCTTGAATACGGGAACGGCCAGCTGATAGGTCAGGTCAGCAGGATGCAGATAGGCGGCCCAATAGCCTGCAATCAACGCCACGATCATCCCCATGAGAAACCGAATTCGCCCCGAAACGCCTTTGTTATTATTGGCAGACACTTTGGCATAATCGTCGATAAAGCCTATGGCGCCAAATCCCATGGTGACAAAAAGCACCAACCAGACATAGGGCACATCCCACCGTGCCCACAGCAATGTCGACACCACCAGCGCCCCAAGGATCAGTACGCCGCCCATGGTCGGCGTGCCGGCCTTGTCCAGAATGTGGCTTTCAGGTCCGTCTTCGCGGATCGGCTGGCCGTTGACTTGTCGGCGCTTCAGCAGATTTATCAGCGGCTGCCCAAAGACAAACCCAAACACCAGAGCCGTGAAAAACGCGCCGCCGGCACGCGACGTGATAAAGCGAAAAACGTTGAAGGCGTCCCAGCCCGCGTCGAGTTCGCTTAGCAAATAAAACATCTAGACTTTTTCCTTACCGCCCGGGCGGCCCGCTTGCCCCAGTTCTTTGATCGCGTCAACCACGATAGATGCCCGCGAGCCTTTGGATCCTTTTACCATAACAACGTCGCCGGCATCCACCAGATGATGTGCAATGTCCGCCAGCGCGTCGGCGTTTTCCCGCCATTCGCCGCGTTTGTCCGCAGGCAGTGCATCAAACAGTGCGCGCATCATCGGTCCCGCTGCATGGACTTTGGTAATGGCGTCAATCCCCGCGTGCGCGGCCATGGCCCGGTGTTGCGCGGCGCTGTCGCGCCCCAGTTCCAGCATATCGGTTAAAAACGCAATGCGCCGCCCGGTCGAGCGCGTCCCCAAACCGTCAGTGGGTGTGCTGGCGGCGAGCGCGTCAAGCGCCGCCCCCATCGACGCGGGATTGGCGTTATAGGCATCGTCAATCAACAGAAGTTTTTGCCGTGTTTCGCCGGGATCGAGATAAACCCAGAGCCGTGCACCGCGCCCGTCGGGCGGTTGCCAGTCCGCCAGCCGCAATGCCGCCAGAGCATGATCGCCGCCGACCGCAACGACTGCCGTCAGCACCGCCAGCGCATTCAGCGCAAAATGGCGGCCCTGAGCCGCCAGTTTGAACAGTGACGTGTCGCCACAACGGTCGTATGCGACGGTCTGATAGTGCGTGTGCGATGTGCCGCCCGACAGGTGCCAATCGGCACCGGTACGCGCGCCGAAAGTGATTACTTCAAGGCCCCCCTCGATTGCGGCAAGCCGCAGCAGACTGTGCGTTTCATCGTCGGCGTTCAGAATCGCCGTACCGCTGCCCGCCGTCATGCCGGCAAATATTTCCGCCTTGGCGCGGGCCACGTCTTTGATAGACTCAAATGCAGCCATATGCGCCGCCGCTACTGTCGTGACAATCGCCACGTCAGGGCGGGCAAGACGGCTGAGCGGCGTGATTTCTCCACTGTGGTTCATACCGATTTCGATGATCGCAAAATCTGTTGCGGCGGGCATCCGCGCCAGTGTCAGTGGCACACCCCAATGGTTGTTCAGGCTTTTGACCGCCGCGTGCACGGTGCCCTGAGCTGTGAGAACGTGATGCAACATGTCCTTTGTCGACGTTTTTCCCACCGATCCGGTCACAGCGACGATCTGCGCGCGGGTTCGCGTGCGCGCAGCTTTTGCCAGCCCCTCAAGCGCCGTGAGCACATTGTCTACGATCAATAGCGGTGCGGTCGCCTCCACAGCTGCGGGGCGGTGCGTAACCATGGCCGCCGCCGCGCCTTTGCTCAGAGCCTCGGCTACGAAGTCATGGCCGTCGCGCTGATCCGTCAGTGCGACAAACAGATCACCCGCGGCAATGGTGCGCGTATCGATGGATACGCCTTGCGCTTCCCACGCTGTGTCTGTCACACCTGCGGTGGCCCGCGCGGCCTCCGCTGAAGTCCACAAGGGCGCGCTCATGCGCCCTGTCCGTCAAGCGTCGCCACCGCAATACTTGCGTGTTCGACGTCGTTGAAATCAAGCACGCTGTCGCCAATAGTCTGGGTGGTTTCGTGGCCTTTTCCGGCAATCAGCAGTGTGTCACCTGCCTGCAGCGCGTCCACACCGCGCAATATCGCAACAGCGCGGTCGTCAACTTCGGTGGCGTCTGGACAGGTCACCATGATCGCAGCCCTGATCGCCGCCGGATCCTCGGAACGCGGGTTGTCATCGGTGACAAAAACCACATCGGCGCCCTGCGCTGCCGCTTGCCCCATCAGGGATCGTTTGCCTTTATCGCGGTCACCACCTGCACCAAACACCACCACCAGCCTTCCCATCACATGCGGGCGCAGCGCTGACAGCGCCACCCGCAGCGCGTCGGGCGTATGGGCGTAATCGACATACACCGCCGCGCCGGACTTGCGCGTTGCCGCCAGTTCCATTCGCCCGCGCACGGTTTTTAGCTGCGTGAGTACCTTGAAAACATCCTCGGGACCGGCACCGCAAGCCATGACAAGCGCCGCCGCCGCCAGCACGTTGCTTGCCTGAAATCCGCCAATCAATTGCAGATCAAATACGTGCGCCTTAGCCCCGTGCGCGACACGGATTTCCTGCCCCGTGCTATGATAGCGCTGTGCGGTCAAACGCAATTCGGCATGCTGCGAGTTGCCGAAAGTCGTGATTTCATGACCCCGCGCTTGGCATATTTTCAGGATGTCAGCCGATTTCGTGTCGTCCAGATTGACGACCGCATGACCGCCCGGTGGCAGAATACGGCTGAACAGCAAGGCCTTGGCGTCAAAATACGCGGCGAAATCTTCGTGGTAATCCAGATGGTCCTGTGTGAAATTTGTAAAGGCGGCGGCGCACAGGTGCACGCCGTCCAAACGCCGTTGCGCCAGCCCGTGCGACGAGGCCTCCATGGCGGCGTGGGTGACATGCTGATCTGACAACGCGCGCAACAGGCGATGCAGGGCCACGGGTTCGGGCGTCGTGTGGTGCAGCGGCGCGGTGACCGCACCTTCGACGCCGGTTGTGCCGAAATTGACGGCGCGCAGCGCCAGCGCCTCCCATATCTGGCGGGTGAAACTGGCGACCGAAGTTTTGCCGTTGGTGCCGGTCACCGCCACCATGGTCTTGGGTTGCGCGCCAAACCATCGGGACGCAACCAGCGCCAGATCGTGGCGCGGGTCATCAGAGACCACCACAGCCGCATCGGCATTTTTGATCAAACCGGCACCGGCTTTGTCGGTGAGCACGGCCACGGCCCCCGATTCCAGCGCGTCTGCCGCGAATCGCGCGCCGTGAACATTGGTGCCCGGCAGGGCGGCAAACAAATGCCCCGGTTTGACCGCATGGCTGTCGACCGACAGACCGGTGATTTTCGCATCACGCGCAGAGGTCAATCCCAGTTCACGCAGGGTTTTGGTGGGGAAATTTTGCGCGCTCATGCACGGACCGCCTGTGTCGTCAATTGCTGGACAGGGTGTAGTTGATTGCACCGTCGTCTTCAATCTCCGGACGCAAGCCCAACAAAGGCGCGACACGGCGGATCATTTCTGCTGCCACCGGCACCGCCGTCCAACCGGCCGTTCGCCGCGGCGCAGGGCCCGAAGTTTCCACCGGTTCGTCCAGAGTGACAACAAGAACGTACCGCGGCTTGTCGGCGGGAAAAACCGACGCAAAAGTCGCGATCACGCGGTCTTTGGCGTAGCCGCCATTGGGGTCGGGTTTGTCGGCGGTGCCGGTTTTGCCGCCAACGCGATACCCGGGCACGTCGCCCATTGAAGCGGTGCCGCGTGTCACCACCTGACGCAACATCGCGCGCAAGGTCGCCGATGTTTGCCCCGACACCACCCGCGTTCGCGGCGCAACCGGCCCCTGTTGTTTGACAATCGTCGGCGTCACCTTAAAGCCGCCGTTCAACAGACTGGCGTATGCAGCGGCCAGATGCAGCGGACTTGCGGCTATTCCGTGGCCGTACGCAACGGTCATCGTCGACAGTTCGGACCAGATCTTTGGCAACAGCGGTCGCACGCTGCCCACACCGGCGATTTCGATTGGCACCGGTTCAAACAGGCCGATGCTGTCCAGAAATGCCTGTTGTCGTCCGGCACCGATATCGCGTGCCAGATTGGCCACCCCGATGTTGGAGCTTTTGACGATGACGTCGGTCAGGCTAAGCCTGTCACCGTAGTCGTGAAAATCGCGAATTTTGAATTTGCCCCATTTCAACGGCCCACGGGTGTCGATCATAGTGTCGGGTGCCGCCAACCCATCTTCAAGCGCGATGGCGGCGGTGAATATCTTGAACGTCGATCCCAGTTCATACAGTCCCTGCGCCGCGCGGTTGAACAGCGTCGATTCCGTGGGGTCTTTTTTGATATCGGGCACTGGGCGGCTGTTGGGGTCAAAATCGGGCAGCGACACCATCGCGATGACTTCACCCGTTTGCACGTCCATCAAAACCGAAGCTGCTCCCTTGGCGTTCAACAGCCGCATTCCACCACGTAAAACACGCCGCGACGCCGCCTGAATGGTCAGATCGATCGACAGGTTGAGCGGCCGACCGTTGTTCGCGGGATCGCGCAGATAGGCGTCAAACGTATTTTCGACACCGGCGACCCCCACGATTTCGGCTGAATGCACGCCTTCGCGGCCAAATCCGGCGCCGCCCAGAATATGCGCAGCCAACTGGCCGTTGGGATAAAGCCGCATTTCCCGCGGGCCAAACAGCAAGCCGGGTTCACCAATATCGTGCACCGCCTGACGTTGTTCAGGTGAAAGCACGCGGCGCAACCAGATAAATTTCCGGTTGCCGGTAAAATTCTTCAACAGAACTTCTGCGCTCATGTCGGGAAACACGTCGGCCAACCCGCGCGCGGCGGATTCCGGATCAATCATCAAATGCGGTTGGGCATACAGCGAATTGGTGACCAGATTGGTCGCCAAAAGCGCGCCGTTGCGGTCCAGAATATCTGCGCGCTGCGTCAGAATCTGGGTCACGTTTCGCACGGCGCGCGGTTCGGTTGGCGTATTCGACGCCAGCCCCGCCATGCGCACGCCAATCACCAGAAAAGCAGCGGTGAACGCCAGCCCCAGAACCATCAGTCTGCTTTCGGCACGCAGGCGCATGGCGTCGCGCATTTTTTCGTGGCGTTTGCGCAGGTTCTCGGCTTCGATGACGTCGGGGTTTTCGCCCGTGTTGCGGGCCGACAGAATGCGCGCCAGCGGGCGTAGCGGCGTGCGAATCATCGATTGGCCTCCATTGGCGGACCCATCACGTCGACAGGGCCTTGTATTTCGGAAGGGTCAAAACGCGGATAGCCCACAAGATTGACGTCACCAAAGTGATCCGCGGCCAGTGGCATCAGTTGCAGAGACTCATAATTCAAATCGGCCAAAGCCCGCAGGCGGTCCGGGCGGTTCAGATAGGCCCATTCGGAACGCAGCACGTTCAGCGTTTCATGGGTGCTGCCGATTTCAACCTGCAGCGAGTCCACGCGGCGCAGAGCTTCCTGAGTGGCGTAATTTTCGCGGTAGGCCCAATAGGCCAGCGCAATCACGACGACCGCTTCCAGAGTATAAAGCACCGAGCGCATTAGTCGGTCCCCTGCATGGCCAGAGCGGGCAGCCCAAGTCCGGAAAAGTCCGCCGCTCCCGCAGGTGCGTCAAGCCTGCGCGCCATGCGCAGTTTGGCCGAACGCGCTCTGGGATTTGCCTGTCGTTCGTCGCTATCGGCGGTAATTGCTTTGCGGGTCAGTTTTTCAAATCGCGGCGGCGCGACCGTGATTTCCGGTGCAAAACGGTTGCCGCGCGGACCCGACGCCGAATGTGCCTGAAAAAACCGCTTCACGATGCGGTCTTCCAGCGAATGAAAACTGACCACCGCCAGAATCCCCCCTGGCGCCAGTGCCCGTTCGGCGGCGAACAATCCGTCGACCAGCTGGCGCAGTTCGTCATTCACCGCAATACGCAGCGCCTGAAAACTGCGCGTGGCGGGGTGGATCGGGCCGGGTTTGGCACCGGGAAAACAGGTTTCGATCAGCGCCGCGAGCTGAGCCGTCGTTGTGATGCGCGTCTCATTGCGGGCGGCAACGACGGTGCGGGCAATGCGCCGCGAGGCTTTTTCTTCGCCGTATTGAAACAGAATGTCTGCAAAGGTGGACTCGTCAGCGGTGTTGACAATATCGGCGGCGCTTTGGCCCGTGCGGCTCATGCGCATATCCAGCGGCCCGTCTTTGGCGAATGAAAACCCACGCTCTGCCTGATCAATCTGCATCGAGGATACGCCAATATCGAGCACGATCCCGTCAAGCGGCACTCCGTGGGCTTCCTGTGCCAATCGGTCCAGCTGTCCAAATTCACCGGCAATCATCAGCAGACGATCGCCATAAACGCCGGCCCAGGCGCGGGCGGTTTCAAACACCGTGGGGTCGCGGTCTATGGCCAGCACCATTTTTGCGCCACCGTCAAGCAAGGCACGCGTATACCCCCCGCCCCCGAATGTACCGTCCAGCCAAACGCCTTTAACGGGTGAAATCGCCTTGAGAATGGGGGCGAGCAAAACGGGAGTATGTTCAGGGAACTGGCCGGAAATCTGCGTCATGGCCTCCCCCTTAGCCGGTGCTGTCCAACAATGTGAGCGGATCGGCACCGTCAAGTGTATCGTCGTCCCAATCTACCAGATGAACGGCATAAGTTTCGGGTTTCCAAATTTGGAACGTGTCGCCCGAGGCAATAAAAAACGCTTCGGTCGTAATGCCGACTTTGTCGCGCAGCTTGGGTGACAGAACCAGACGCCCGGTGTCGTCTACCTGCATGGGCACGGCTTGCCCCGAAAACATCCGCTCCAGTTTGCGACGGTTGGTGGAGCCACGCGGCAGAGCGGCTATTTTATCGTCAACCTCTTCCATGGCGTCCATGGAATAGCCTTCCAGAAAATCACGCTGCTTGCCGCCATAAACGATAACCAGATTGGGGTTGAGCCCGTCGGTCCAGTCGGGGTCGCTGCCTTCCAGCACACGGCGAAAAGAGGCGGGGATCGACACCCTGCCCTTTGCATCCACTTTGTGGGTGCTTTCGCCTCTGAACCTGCGTGCCACTTTTGGCGCTCCTCGTCTGTCCGGTTTTGGCCGCTTAAACGGCGAACGGCGGAAGAGCTGCTGCCACTGCCCTACCCGCCGTTCTTGTCCCGTCTATGGACCGGTCCGGCTTTGTCGCCACCTGGGGGGGTGTCTGCTCGCGAACGCGCCGGATCTTGTTTACGTTGAGTAGCGGGTGCCTGTATGAAACCTGACTTGGGTTTTTGGGTCTTGACGCCCTTACTGTCCCGTTCCTCATCGTGCAGATAGGGATACAATGGGATTTTATGGAAAACAAGGGTTTTTTATGGGATTATATGGTTTTGGACGGCTGGGCATTGTTTCTCATCACGCGACAATGGATATAATTCAGGTCGTTATTGCTCTATTTGTAGAAAATGTTCATAGCGCCACAACATCTTGTAGCTTAGGTCTGCGCATAAAAAATCGATGGAAATTCTGCTTATAACGGACTGCGCAAGGAACATAGAGCGAACATCATGCGGGAACGGTATTTTCGTAATCGAAAACTTCGAATCACGGGTGCACGCCGAGCGTAACAGGCGTCGCGGCGAATTTCGGGCAGCGTCGGGTGAGTCCGATTATTTACACAGTGGATTTATGGTCAGGGCTACTTAATCCTGTCCTTAAGTCAACACGTCAGCAATCAATGCCTCGGCAATATCACCGTAGGCATCAGCCAGCGCGTCGTTGCCCAGTGCCACAGGGCTGCCTTGGTCTGACGCCAGCCGGATTTTCATATCAAGCGGAATTTCCCCAAAAAAGGTGAGGTCCAGCTTTGCGGCCTCTTCGCGGGCGCCGCCGTGGCCAAAAACATGTTCCTCGTGCCCACAGTTGGAACAGATATGCGTGGACATGTTTTCGATCATCCCCAGCACCGGTGTGCGGGTTTTCCCGAACATGTTCAAAGCTTTGCGCGCATCAAGCAGCGCCACGTCCTGTGGTGTCGACACAACGATCGCACCGGTTTGCACCGTATTTTGCGACATCGACAGCTGCACGTCACCTGTGCCCGGTGGCAAGTCGACAATAAGAACGTCCAGTTCGCCCCATTCAGTCTGGCCGACCAGCTGTTGCAAAGTACCGACCAACATCGGGCCGCGCCAGACGACGGCCTCGTCTTCCTCCAAAAGCAGACCCATCGACATGAATTTCACGCCGTGGTTCTCCAGGGGAACGATCGTTTTACCATTGGGTGACTGCGGTTTTTCGTTCAGACCCATCATCCGGTGTTGCGACGGCCCGTAGATATCGGCGTCAAGCAAGCCTACCCTCTGCCCCTGACGTGCCAAAGCCACCGCCAGATTGCTGGCTACAGTGGATTTGCCGACTCCGCCTTTGCCCGACGCAATCGAAATCACGTGTTTCACGCCGGGAATTTCTTTTGGACCTTTTTGCGGCTTGGGATGCGCGCCAATTTGCAAGTTCGGCGGCGGATCCTGCGGCGCGGATTCCCCCGCGTCGCTGTGTGCAGTCAGGATAACCGATACTTTCTGCACGCCGTCGATGGACTCGATTGCCGCCTGCGCCCGGTCGCGCACGGGTGCCATGGCGGCCCCTTTATCACCTGCTACTTCAAGAATAAAACTCACTGATCCGCTATTTACGGTCAGGGCCTTGATCATGTCGCTGGAGGACAGATCACCCCCTTCGGGGAGCTGAATTTCCTTCAGCGCTTCAAGAACAGTTTCGCGCGTCACGCTCACGATTTTGATCCTTTATCAGATTGCCTAAACTGGCGTTGCACAGTACATCGTGCAAATTGCGGATAAGAACAAGTCCGCAGGCAATTATGCCACAGGAGAAACCGTGGATACACTGTCGCAGGCGCTGTCGATGATGTTCGCGTTTGATAGCGCGCTGGTCGAAATTGTCGGGCGCTCATTATATGTCTCGCTCACGGCAACGGCGTTGGGCGCGATCATCGGGATACCACTGGGCGCGGCTCTGGCCATCTGGTCTTTTCCGGGTCGCGGTCTGCTGGTTGTCTTGGCCACCACGCTGATGGCGCTGCCGCCTGTCGTCGTCGGGTTGATGGTTTATCTGCTGTTGTCGCGCGCAGGGCCACTGGGGTCTTTGGGGATCCTGTTTACCCCAAGTGCCATGATTATCGCCCAGACGATATTGATAACCCCGATCATTCTGGCGCTGACCCGCACGGCGGTTTTACCGATGTTTCGCGAATACAGGGTCTTACTGGCGTCGATCGATGCGGGTAAATGGCTGACGCTACGCACATTGATCTGGGATGCACGCTTTGGGGTGGTGACGGCGGTGCTGGCAGGTTTTGGCCGCGCGTTGGCCGAGGTCGGTGCCGTGATCATCGTGGGCGGTAACATCAACGGGCTGACGCGGGTGATGACGACAACGATCGCATTGGAAACGTCAAAGGGAAATTTGGAGTTGGCGCTGTCGCTGGGAGTGATCCTGCTGTTGATCGCGGTGGCGGTGAACGCCGCCATTCACGGCATCGCACGCTTTGGCCGGAGATACGAGATTTCCCGCTGATGCCGCCTGCCCTGAAATTTGACGCCGTTGAGACGCGCGCTGCCGGCCATACTATTTTGGGACCGGTCGATCTGGAATTGAACAGCCGTGGCATCACCGTGCTGTTGGGCCCGAATGGGGCCGGAAAAAGCCTGTTCCTGTCTTTGGCGCACGGGCTGATACCGCCCGACCGCGGCACCGTGCTCTGGAACGGAAAACCGGCGGCGCAATCACGACGCAACCGGGGTTTCGTTTTTCAGAATCCGCCGGTGTTCCGCCGTTCGGTGGCGGGAAATATCGCCCTGCCGCTGGCGGCGCGCGATTATTCGGCGGAACGTAAATCGGCGCTTTTGAAACGGGCGCTGCACGACGCAGCGCTGGCAAATGTCGCCAAAAACCCGGCTGCAACCCTGTCCGGCGGCGAGCAACAGCGCCTTGCGCTGGCCCGCGCGCTGGTGACTGAACCCGAAGTGGTTTTTCTGGATGAGCCCGCCGCGAGTCTTGACGCCGAATTCACCGCTGCATTGGAGGACCGTCTCAGACAGATTGCCGGATCTGGCACCAAGATAATCATGTCGACCCATAATCTGGCACAGGCGCAGCGCTTGGCCGACGATATCCTTTTCTTTTCCGGTGGTCGGCTCGTGGAACAGGCGCAGGCACGCGATTTTTTTGCCGCCCCCAAAAGCCGTGCCGCGGCCGACTTTCTGAAAGGCCGCCTTTAATGCGGATACTTGCGCTTGCCCTGTGGGTCGTGCTGGCGCAGGGAGCGAACGCGCAAGACCGTTTTCTGACGCTGGCATCGACGACTTCGACTCAAAACTCGGGTCTGCTCGACGTCATATTGCCGCAATTCACAGCCAGGACCGGCATTGTCGTACACGTGATTGCCGTGGGGACCGGTCAGGCGCTGCGCATCGCACGCAATGGTGACGCGGATGCCATTTTGGTGCATCACCGCCCGTCCGAGGACGACTTTGTGGCGCAGGGCTACGGTGTGGACCGGCTCGACGTCATGTACAATGATTTCGTCATCGTCGGACCCAGTGGTGATGCTGCTGGCATCGCCGACAGCGCGGATGCGGTAGATGCGCTGTCGCGCATAGCGGCCACGCACAGCAAATTTGCCTCGCGCGGTGACGACAGCGGCACCCACAAGAAAGAACGCGAAATCTGGGCGGCGGCTGGAATCCAGCCCGGCGGTAAATGGTATCTGGAAACCGGGTCGGGCATGGGGGCTACGCTTAATCTGGCGCAGTCACTGGACACCTATGTTTTGGTTGATCGCGGCACCTGGATCACATTTGGCAACAAGGGCAATCTGAAACTGCTTTTTGCCGGTGATCGGGCACTTTTCAACCCCTATGGCTATATCGCCGTCGATCCGGCGCGCCATCCCCACGTCAGGTTCAACTTGGCAGAGCGGCTTGGTGACTGGCTGGTGTCGGCCGAGGGTCAAAGTGCCATTGGCAGTTTTCGCGTACTGGGGCAGCAGGCGTTTTGCCCCAACGCGGCCAATCTGTCTGCGGACATTGCCGACCGCGCGGCCTGCCCGGCGGTGGTTGAATAAACCGTTCGCAGCAAGGCCCATGCATTTGCCGCATAACGGATATTCCGATTATTGCGGTAGTCGTCAACAGCGCCGTCGCCTAACTAATGCCCACCAAGACGACACGACAATCACCACATTCCGCGAGACCTCCAATGGCACATATTTCTATCCACACACCGGCGCAGACACCTTTTGGCGCGTCAATTGCTTTGACTTTTCACGCTGTCGTGCAGTCGGTGATCCGTTACCGTGAATACCGCCGCACACGCAGTGCCCTGTTGCGTCTCAACAATCACCAGCTGAACGATCTGGGCCTGTCGCGGTCGTCGATTACCAGCGTTTCTTTTGAAACCGCTTACGGACCACTGAAATAGTTTGAATACCAAGAGTGTAGAAAACCTCCCTCCCTGGGGTTCTCACAACCGAAAAACGGCAGCGCGCCCTCCCTCGCGCTGCCGTTTTTTGTCTGTACGTCATCGTACGACGTCAGGCAAAATACTGACTTAAAACGGGATATCGTCCGCCGCAGTCACGTAGCCCGCGACAACTTTTTTGTCGCCGGCCTTGTCAAACGCCACTGACAGTTTGTCGGCCTCGATACCGGTGATCAGACCGTAACCGAATTTCTGGTGGAACACCCGGTCGCCTTCGGTGAACTGAGCCGCCGCGTTCTGATCGATGATCACATTGCGCGCAGGGGATTGATCGCGTGCAGAATCGCGGCTGCGCGACGTCATGCGCTTCCAGCCGGGTGAGTTGTAAACATCGGCCCGCGCCGCGCGTTCGCCCAACTCCGAGCCACGCACAATACCGTCCAGCCCCGGCGGCGACGCCGCACCAAACCCGCCACCATACAACCCCGGTGGCGTCAGAACCTCCACATGGTCGGCGGGCAGCTCATCTACAAACCGCGAGGGTAGCGCCGACTGCCACTGGCCGAAAACCCGCCGGTTGGCAGCGAATGAAATGGTGCAAAAACTTTTGGCACGGGTGATGCCCACATAGGCAAGACGGCGTTCTTCCTCGACCCCTTTCAGGCCGCTTTCATCCATGGTGCGTTGCGACGGAAACAGCCCGTCCTCCCACCCCGGCAGAAACACGCACTCAAATTCCAGCCCTTTGGCGGCGTGCAATGTCATGATCGAGACTTTTTCAGCCACGTCGCCCGCATCGTTGTCCATGACCAGCGACACGTGTTCCAGAAAACCCTGCAGGTTCTCGAATTCTTCCAGCGCCTTCACCAATTCTTTGAGATTTTCCAGCCGCCCGGGGCCTTCGGGGGTTTTGTCGTTGCGCCAGTGGTCGGTATACCCGCTTTCGTCAAGGATCACTTCGGCCAGTTGCATATGTCCGATCGAACCGTCGCGCGCCTGCGCGTCCCAGCGACGGATGTTTTCCACCAGCCGCGCCAGTTCGACCCCGGCTTTTCCACCCAATGCCTGATCGGCCACAAGACGGCGCGCGCCATCCAGAACCGAGCCGCCGATTGTCCGCGCGGCAAGCTGAATTTTCTGCAACGCTTTGGGACCGATGCCGCGTTTGGGAGTATTGACAATGCGCTCGAACGCCAGATCGTCGTCGGGTGACATCACGATGCGGAAATAGGCCATGGCGTCGCGGATTTCGCGGCGTTCATAAAAGCGTGGCCCGCCAATGACCCGGTACGGCAGGCCGATCGACATAAAGCGATCCTCGAACGCGCGCATCTGGTGGCTGGCGCGCACAAGGATGGCCATTTGATCCAATGACCGGGGGTCATGCCCACGGGTGCCGTGCTGAAACCCCTCGATCTCGTCACCGATCCAGCGGGCTTCTTCCTCGCCGTCCCAGTGACCGATCAGGCGCAGTTTGTCGCCATCATTGCGGTCGGTCCACAAAGTTTTGCCAAGCCGGTTAACGTTACCGTCGATGACCGCCGAGGCCGCGCCAAGAATGTGATGGGTCGAGCGATAGTTTTGTTCCAACCGCACGGTCAACGCACTGGGGAAATCTTTTTCGAAACGCAGGATGTTGCCGACTTCGGCCCCGCGCCAGCCATAAATTGACTGGTCGTCGTCGCCCACGCAGCAAATGTTTTGATGACGGGCCAGAAGTCGCAGCCACAGGTATTGCGCGACGTTGGTGTCCTGATATTCGTCCACCAGAATAAACCGGAACCAGCGCTGGTATTGCGCCAGCACGTCGTCGTGGGATTGAAAAATAGTGACCACATGCAGCAACAGATCGCCAAAATCGACCGCATTCAGCGTGCGCAACCGCGTCTGATACTCGGCGTAAATCTCGCTGCCCAGATGGTCAAACGCAGCGGTTTCCGACCCCGGTACTTTGTCTGGCGTAATCGCGCGGTTTTTCCAGCCGTCGATAAGATGCGCCAGCAGGCGCGCGGGCCATCGTTTGTCATCAACGTTGCGCGCCAGAATCAGCTGTTTCAGCAGACGGATCTGATCGTCGGTGTCCAGAATGGTGAAATTGCTTTTCAACCCCACCAGTTCGGCGTGGCGGCGCAGGATTTTGGCGCTTATCGAATGAAATGTCCCCAGCCACGGCAGACCTTCGACCATTTCTCCCAACAGTCCACCAACGCGGTTTTTCATTTCGCGCGCCGCCTTGTTGGTGAAGGTCACAGCCAGAATTTCGTGGGGCCGGGCGCTGCGGGTGAACAAAAGATGGGCAATCCGCGCGGTCAGCGCTTTGGTCTTGCCCGTGCCCGCCCCCGCCAGCATCAACACAGGACCGTCCAGCTGCTCGACCGCCTCGCGTTGCGCGGGGTTCAAGCCGTCAAGATAGGGCGCAGGACGCGCAGCAACGGCGCGCTGCGACATGCTTACAGCCGCGCCCGCATCAAAAGCATCGTTTTCACTGCTACTGCTCATGGGGTGCAACCTAAACCGCGTAACGGGCAAAGAAAAGCCATGTTCTGTGATTGTTCTGAATGCGATCTGCTGCTAGAAAGGCCACGGGATGTTGCAATTTCGTAAATATATCGTGGTGCTGGCAGTGCTGGTTTTGAATCTGGCACCAGCCGCACGGGCGCATGATTTCAGCGTTTTGCTGGTCAGCTCCGAGCCCACCGACAGCCGCGCGGTTTATGATGGTTTCCGCCTTGCCACCAAAGAACGCGACGGGCACGACAACGAAACCTCGGACGGGCATCTGGGCGGTCTGGATGTCAGGATCACCCAACCGGGACCCGGTGAATTTGCATTGGATCTGGCGCGAAGTGGTGGATTTGACTTTGTGGCTATTGCCGGTGCCGCGGCTTTGGCTGAAGTGTTTTGGGGCGGTGATGTTGTGGTGGTGCCGGTTGCCGAAATATCGGATGCGTTGGCAGCCGAATTCCTGCGATCCAGCGATTTTGATGCACGCTTTCGCCGTGACACGGGTTACGCGGCCAATTTACCCGCGCGCAGCGGTTATGTGGCGGCGCGATTGATCGACCGCGCTGTGCGCCGTGTCGGAGGGGTGAACGACCGCGCGGCTTTACGGGCCGCTTTGTCGCGAAATTAGTACAATTGGCCGGATTTCTTTGCTCTTGATGCGCCGAATTAGCCCATCGCTGCGGCGCAGGTTTGCTCGTATACAGCATCACCGGTTCGCGCCGTGAGTCACGCCACAAACAAGGAGGACCCCATGGCCGCATTCAAAAAAATCCTGATTGCCAACCGTGGCGAGATCGCCATTCGCATTATGCGTGCCGCCAACGAGATGGGCAAGAAAACCGTGGCAGTCTACGCGGAAGAAGACAAACTGGGCCTGCACAGGTTCAAAGCCGACGAGGCCTATAAAATAGGCGAAAATATGGGCCCTGTGGCGGCTTATCTGAGTATCGAGAACATCATCCGCGTCGCCAAAATGTCGGGGGCCGATGCCATTCACCCGGGATACGGTTTGTTGTCGGAAAACCCCGAACTTGTCGACGCCTGCGAAGCCGAAGGGATAAAATTCATCGGACCGCGTGCCAAAACCATGCGCCAGCTGGGCGACAAGGCCAGCGCGCGCCGCGTCGCGATGGCGGCCGGTGTGCCGGTTGTCCCGGCCACCGAGGTGTTGCCCGACGATATGGACAAAGTGCGTGCCATGGCCGATTCGGTGGGCTACCCGATGATGCTCAAGGCCAGTTGGGGCGGTGGCGGGCGCGGGATGCGGCCGGTTTTCGGACCTGATGAACTGGTCGAAAAAGTGCTCGAAGGACGCCGCGAGGCCGAGGCCGCTTTTGGCAATGGCGAGGGCTATCTGGAGCGGCTGGTGCAACGTGCGCGCCACGTCGAAGTGCAAATCCTTGGCGATAGTCATGGCGACATCTACCATCTGTGGGAGCGCGATTGTTCGGTCCAGCGGCGCAATCAAAAGGTCGTCGAACGTGCACCGGCCCCCTACCTGACCGGCGCGCAGCGGGCCGAGATTTGCGCGCTGGGCAAGAAAATTTGTGCCCATGTGGGGTATGAATGCGCCGGAACCGTTGAATTCTTGATGGACATGGACACGTCGGAGTTCTTTTTTATCGAGGTCAATCCGCGTGTGCAGGTTGAACACACAGTGACGGAAGAAGTCACCGGCATCGACATCGTACGCGCGCAGATCATGATCGCCGAAGGCGCGTCGCTGGCTCAGGCGACGGGTGTGGCGTCACAGGGCGACGTGGAATTGCGCGGCCACGCGTTGCAATGCCGCGTCACCACCGAGGATCCGCAAAACAATTTTATTCCCGATTACGGGCGTATAACCGCTTACCGCGCTGCGACCGGCATGGGAATCCGGCTGGACGGCGGCACCGCCTATTCGGGTGCGGTGATCACGCGATTTTATGACAGCCTGCTGGAAAAAGTCACCGCCTGGGCCCCCACACCCGAAGCCGCGATTGCCCGCATGGATCGTGCCTTGCGCGAATTTCGTATTCGCGGTGTGTCGACCAACATCGCGTTCGTAGAAAACCTGCTGAAACATCCGACGTTCCTGTCCAATGAATACACCACCACCTTTATCGACAGTACGCCCAATCTGTTCCGGTTTCAAAAACGCCGTGACCGCGCCACGAAAATCCTGACCTATATCGCCGATATTACCGTCAACGGTCATCCCGAAACCGAAGGCCGCGCCGCGCCGGTGGCAGGAGCCAAGCCCTGCAATGCGCCCCCGTTGCGGGCAAGTGAACTGCCGCAGGGTACGCGCAATCTTTTGGATACAAGGGGCCCACAGGCCGTGGCAGACTGGATGGCTGCGCAAAATCAACTTCTGATCACCGACACGACTATGCGCGACGGTCACCAGTCGCTTTTGGCGACGCGAATGCGCTCGATCGACATGCTGAATGTGGCGGCGAGCTACGCGCACAATCTGCCACAGCTATTTTCGATGGAATGCTGGGGCGGCGCGACCTTTGATGTTGCTTACCGGTTCTTGCAGGAATGCCCGTGGCAGCGCCTGCGCGACCTGCGGCAGCGTATGCCCAACGTGATGACGCAGATGCTTTTGCGCGCCAGCAACGGCGTGGGATACACCAACTATCCCGACAACGTGGTGTCGGGATTTGTGGCTCAGGCGGCGAAATCGGGGGTCGACGTGTTTCGGGTCTTCGACAGCCTGAACTGGGTGGAAAACATGCGCGTCGCCATGGACGCTGTGGTGGACAACAACAAGGTCTGCGAAGGTACATTGTGCTATACCGGTGACATCCTGAACCCGGAGCGCGCCAAATACGATCTGAAATATTATGTGGCGATGGGGCAGGAACTGCGCGCCGCCGGGGCACATATTCTGGGCCTGAAAGACATGGCGGGGCTGCTGAAACCCGCTGCGGCCAGCGTGTTGATCAAAGCCCTGAAGGAAGAGGTCGGCCTGCCGATCCATTTTCACACCCACGATACTTCGGGCATTGCCGGCGCAACAATTCTGGCGGCAGCCGAGGCCGGTGTAGATGCGGTTGATGTCGCCATGGACGCGTTTTCAGGTGGCACCTCGCAGCCCTGCATGGGTTCAATTGTCGAGGCGTTGGCGCACACGCCGCGCGACACGGGCATCGACATTTCGGTGGTGCGCGAACTGTCGGATTACTGGGGCGGAGTGCGCGCGCAATACGCAGGTTTTGAAAGCGGTATGGATGCACCGGCGTCCGAGGTTTATCTGCACGAAATGCCGGGCGGGCAGTTCACCAACCTCAAAGCGCAGGCAAGGTCGCTGGGTCTGGAAGACCGCTGGGCCGACGTGGCGCAGACCTACGCAGACGTCAACGTCATGTTCGGCGATATCGTCAAAGTGACGCCGTCCTCCAAGGTCGTGGGCGATATGGCGCTGATGATGGTCAGCCAGGGCATAAGCCGTGCCGAGGTCGAAGACCCGGAAACCGAGGTGGCATTCCCCGACAGCGTCATCGACATGATGAGGGGCAATCTTGGCCAACCGCCGGGGGGATTTCCGGCTGGGTTTCAAGCCAAGGTTCTGAAAGGTGAGAAACCCCTGACCACGCGCCCCGGCGCAGCTATGGACCCCGTCGATCTGGAGGCCACGCGCGCCGAACTGAAGGCGCAGCTTGAAGGCAAATCCGTCGACGACGAAGATCTCAACGGGTATTTGATGTACCCCAAAGTGTTTCTGGATTACATGGGTCGCCACCGCACCTATGGGCCTGTGCGCACGTTGCCCACGAATACATTCTTTTACGGCATGACCCCCGGTGACCAGATCTCCGCCGAAATCGACCCCGGTAAGACGCTTGAAATCCGCCTGCAGGCGCTTGGCGAAACCAATGAAGCCGGTCAGGTCAAAGTCTTTTTTGAACTTAATGGCCAGCCGCGCGTCGTCCGCGTGCGCAACCGCAAAGTCAAAGCCTCCGGCACGGTGCGCCCCAAGGCCGAGGATGGTAATCCAGCGCAGGTTGGCGCGCCAATGCCCGGTGCCATCGCACTGGTTACCGTGTCAGCCGGAGCTGACGTCAAAGCCGGTGATCAGCTAATGACCATCGAGGCCATGAAGATGGAAACCGGCATCAACAGCGACCGCGACGGTATCGTCAAATCGGTTTTGGTCAACGCCGGTGATCAAGTGGATGCCAAGGATCTGTTGGTGGAATTCGAGCCGTAATTCGGCGTTTGGGCCGGTGCGTTTGCCAGTGTCCGTCGACACCGCCGGACAGGAAATAACCAGGCCGAAATCGCATTTTTTTAGCAAAATTATTTCCCAAACATAGCAAGAAATGCAAAGCGGCCTCTGACTTCAACATTTAGGTTCACTTCAGTCGACACTCTGTCGGTGTCGACCGCCAGAATCTGGCGCCAAAAAATATCAACCGAGGTGATTTATGGACAATCCAACATTCATGGTGGTCGAGGCCACGCCAAACCCGGACAACGCGGAAGATCTGCAAAAGTACGGCGCACAATCCTATGATTTGCTGGCAAAACACGGGGGCGTGCCGGTCGGAAACTACAAGGTCCAGTCGGTTTTGGATTCGGGCGACAAACCTGCCATGATCGGAGTGTTTTCTTTTCCCAGTCCCGAAGCCATTCAGGACTTGCTGGTCAACGACCCCGATTACCAAAAGATCGTTCCGTTGCGCGACAAGGGTTTTAGCAGTATCCGGTTCTTTATTTGCACTGCGTAGAGTCACATGACGTGGACCGAGTTTTCAAAAGTATCGACTACATCGAACGCAACATGTTCGAACCGATCGACGTTCACGACATCGCTCAGGCGTCGCATTATTCGACCTATCACTTTTGTCGCATATTTCGCGCCCTGGTCGGGGACTCCCCCAAAGAGTATCTTCGCAACAGAAGGCTGACCATCGCGGCAAAACGGCTGGCGGGCGGCGCGCGTTCAATTCTGGACATTGCTCTGGACTGCCAGTTTGAATCGCACGCCGCCTTTACCCGTTCATTCAAACAACTTTTCAAAATGACCCCCGAGCAATATCGCGACAACGCCGATCCTTTGCGGCTGCTATACAAAGATCAGTTTAGCGCCCATATGCTGCACCATCTGCAAAACCGGCTTGATATGGAGCCGGAAATCGTGGCGAGGCCAGCGACCCGTGTGGTCGGCGTTGCCAAAAGATACAACGAAGAAGATCTGAACATCGAAACCCTGTGGTCGGCGTTTCGTCCGGATGTCGTTAAGATTTCCAACCGGATCGGCGAGGACGCGTTCGGCATTTACGAAGAATATTCAGAACAGGAAAACCACGTCGGTTTCAGTTATATCTGCGCGGTTGCCGTGCAGGATTTTGAGCACGTACCTCACGGGATGACGGCGCGGACGCTCCCCGAACATTTGTACGCCGTTTTTCGTCATCGGGGTGCCATTTCTTATCTGCCCGAAACGTTAAAGTATATCTGGGGAAGCTGGTTGCCGAAATCTGACTATGATTTTGCGCTGACACCTGATTTTGAACTGTATTCACCGAAAAACCCGTCGGGCGAATCTGACAAAGTTCTGGATTTGTATATTCCCGTACATGCAAAAACGTGATTCTGTGGCAATACAGGTCGGGTGCGACGGGGATTTGACGCAAGCCGCATTTTCCCCTTGCAGCGCCAAAATCAGGTCGTATATATCGCCCTACCTCAAAAAGGCGGGCGTAGCTCAGTGGTAGAGCACTTCGTTGCCAACGAAGATGTCGTGAGTTCGAATCTCATCGCCCGCTCCAACAGGTCTTGGGCCGCCGCCGGATTTTCTTGTTGTTTTCAAAGGTTGTAGCGACATGGCTGTTGACTGCCGGGTCGGCACTCAGGCCAGAAATGGTTCTTTCGCACCCGGTATTCTCCAAAGCTGTTGACTAAGGGTGTTTTGATTCACAGATTTAAGCTGCTGATATCACTCATTTTGTTGCAACGGGTCCGCGCGAAACTTCGCCAAATCAGATGGCAGGCAAACGTCCCCAGCATCGAAACGGAGTTCAGTGGTGACGTATTGGCGGTCGTTCACCCGCATTCCATACGGATGGCAAGGAGGGCGGAAGTCGGTCGTCTACTGCAGATGCGATGTGGTTGACCGAGTACACCGGATCGGTCACTCAAACCGACGTGAACGGCCCATTGCGGCCTCCTGCGCCGATTACGAATGCTGCACTGCCGCGCGCTGGAGCGGTCGTTCATGGATCGTGCAGCATGCAATTTTTTATCGAATTGGTCATTGTGCGCCAATTGATTTGTTTGCGGGCTGTTTTGGGGCTCCGTAAACAACTATCATCTGGGCTCAATGCCGTCCCCTGGCTTGTTGACAAGGGCAACGTGTTTCGTGAACAGTGCCATGGGCGACCGGAAATGGCGGCGCCAGGCTGTAGAGGGAAACTTGCCATTGCGCAGTGGTTTTTGGGGAATTCTGACCTTTGCTGTCCTTTCGCTCTGGCCAGCGGCGACCGTGGCGCAAAGCTCCGAGAATACTGCTCGCATAGGAGTACTGGCATTTCGGGGAGCTGAAGCCGCGCAAGTCAAATGGAGTAGCCTGGCGGAATACCTCGCTGATTCCGTCGCTGGTTGGCGTTTCAAAATTGTTCCAATCACACTCGTTTCGGCGATGGAAAAGGTCAAATCCAAGCAAATCGATTTCCTGATTACGAACCCCGGCCATTTTGTAGTTCTGGCAGCCGATCAACCCCTCAGTGCGCTCGCCACGCGCGAACGTTTCGTTCCCGGAGAACCCGCCGGTGTGTTAACCTTTGGTACTGTGATTTTCACTCGAAAGGCATCCGGTATTCGCACATTCGGAGACCTCAAGGGCAAGCGGATTGCTGCGGTCAGCCCTGATGCATTCGGAGGCTTCCAGATAGCGTGGAATGAATTGAGACGCCAGAATATGGACCCGTTCACCGATCTGGAAACGATCCGCTTCATGGGCTTTCCGCAAGACTCGATTGTAACATCCGTCGCCTCCGGGCAGGTGGACGCAGGCGTGGTGCGCAGTGGTCTGCTTGAGAGTCTCGACGCTGAGGGACTGATCAGCATCGGTGATTTTGAAATTCTACACAGCAAATCCCAGCCCGAATATCCTTTTCTTGTAACAGGTCACCTGTATCCGGAATGGCCGTTTCTTGCGCTGCCATGGATCGACAAGAAACTGCGTGAGGACGTAACACTTGCCTTGCTGGGAACGCAGCAACCCAGCATTCCCGGTCAATATGGTCTGGAAGACCTGTGGTCCGCTCCATTGTCTTACGAAAGCGTTCAACAACTCGTTACTGCGTTTCAGGCGCGTACGTCGCCAATATCAACTCAACCAGCATGGGTTCCAAGTAACGTCACGCTCGCGGCGTTCGCCATGGGTGTTTTCCTGACCGCCATATTTGCCTGGATCTTCCTGCTCACATCTCGCAAATCCACAAGGCAATCAACAGCCGGGTCGTCCGGGGCTGATACAGCCGACAACCTGGAGATGACCGAAACGCGGGTGAAATTTGAGAGCCTGACACGACGTGAGCGCGAGGTTCTGTCACTGATCTGCTCCGGGAAAGCTTCCAAAACCATCGCCGACGAGCTTGGCATCAGCCCCAAAACGGTGGAGTTCCACCGAGCGAACCTGCTTCAGAAAACCGAATCCGGAACCACGGCACGTCTTGTTCAACTGGCGACGCGTCTGGCTTTGACCAAGGGTTTTCCCTAGTTGAATCCAGTCAATAAACGCTGGATTATCCGAGTTACCTCATCCCCCTGTGGATGAGATGCTTGATAGTGAAAGACTTGGATCTTTCGCCAGGGCGGACAAGACGCCACGTGCAATCAGACCAACAGGGAGGTCACAATGAAACACTCTTGGATCAAGGGACTTGCGTTTGCCGCGGTCTGCGTCACATCGACAGCGGCATTTGCCGCCGAAGACGCGGACCACAGTCAAGACTACCGAACCTTTAATACCGGCGGTTCCATCGCGTACGGCAATATCGCTGACAGTTACACTGCCGAATTGGTCATGTATCTTGCTGGCAATCAGTTCATGGTGATGGAAGAGTTGATCACCGATTTTCAATCACGAAACCCGGACATCAAAACCATCTATGTCGAGACGATCCCCCCCGGGCAGATTCTGAAAGGTCAGATCCTGAAGCAGGGACAGATTGATGGCCATGATACGGCGATGAACCCGGATATTTTTGCCTCGGTCAATCTGGGCCATCTGAAAAAGCTGAAAGGCAAAGGGGTCATGTCCGACTACATGATCTATGTGCATAACAAGCTTGAACTGATGGTCGCCAAAGGCAATCCAAAGGGCATCAAGGGTGCCGGGGATCTTGGCCGTGATGATCTGGTGCAATCCCACCCGAACCCTTTGACCGAAGGTATTTTCAAGTTCTATGGCAGCCAGATGCTGCGGGATTTGGGCCTGTACGATCAGGTCACAGGCAATGCCGAATGCAAAAGTTGCTGGGCGATCGAAGGCAAAACATGGTTCACCAGCCGTCACCACCGCGAAACCCCGGTTCGGATTGAAGCTGGCGAAGCAGATGTCGGCATCGTCTGGACGACCGAGGTTGTCCACGCCAATGCAACGGATCGTAATGTCGAAGGCGTCGCAATCGCGGCCCCACTCAACCAGCAGCAAAATGTTGGCTATGCGATTGGTTCACTGAGCACCGGGCGTAACGTCGACAACGCAATGCGTTATCTCGCCTACCTGGCGTCACCCGAAGCACAGGCGATCTACCAGAAATATGGCTTCCTCGGTGCCTCCGATGCTGAACTGAAGCTCAAGCCGATACCCGCGGCGAACTAGACCGCTGGCAGGGTCCATTTACTAAAACAAGAACAAACGACGAAGGAGAAATACGACGAAAAAACTGGTACTCGCACTTGCCCTTACACTGGCGTCGACCGTTGGAGCACTGGCCGAAGGGGTGACGCACCACCTTGCCATCCACGTGGATGAGAACGATGCCAAGGTGATGAACAACGCCCGGAACGCGACCTCCTACTATGAGGGCAAGGGCGACACTGTGGTGATCGAACTGGTTGCCTATGGGCCGGGTTTGAACATGTATGTCGAAGGGAAAAGCCCCGTTGCCGACCGGATTGCCACCATGTCGCGTTTTACCCCAAACTTCGCTGTTCAGCCAACGCGTTTTGCGTTTCATCCGAGGCACGGCGCTGACGCGAAACGCGCACCGGTTCATCGGTGATCGGATATTTCAGGCACCGCCGACGGGGTCAGGTAAAACGCAATTGGTTTTGACGCGTTGAAATCGTGGGTTTCAGGGGGCGTTGGGTGAATTTGGTTTAACGCCCAATGCCGATAGGGGCGGGCATGGTATTTTGGGGGCGAAAATTGGCAGCAACCTTGGTGTGCACCGTATACCAATCAAACCGTTGATCTGGTTACCGGCAACTGTCATAATAATTTCCGGCCTCAAGTTCATCTTTTGTGTAAGAATCGGATCAAACCATGCAAGATACCCGGCCCCCTGCATTGATCGACCCTTTTGGCCGGCGCATTTCCTATTTGCGGGTCTCCGTGACCGACCGCTGCGATTTTCGCTGCGTGTACTGTATGTCCGAAAACATGACATTTTTGCCCAAAGCCTCGCTTTTGTCGCTCGAGGAACTGGATCGCCTGTGTTCGGCGTTCATTGAACAGGGCGTCACGAAACTGCGGATCACAGGGGGCGAGCCTTTGGTCCGACGCGGTATCATGACATTCTTTGGCGCCATGTCGCGGCACCTGAAAAGCGGCGCTCTTAACGAACTGACGCTGACGACCAATGGCTCGCAATTGTCGAAATACGCCGCCGGGTTGGCCGATCTGGGCGTGCGGCGCGTCAATATCTCACTGGACACTCTAAAAGAAGATAAGTTTACCGAAATCACCCGCTGGGGCCGTCTGCCACAGGTGATGGCGGGTATCGACGCGGCGCTAAAAAACAATATCCACGTCAAAATCAATATGGTGGCGATCAAGGGCCAAAACGATGACGAGCTGGAAGACATGGTCAACTGGTGCGCCGAAAAAGGCATTGATCTGACCTTTATCGAAGTCATGCCCATGGGCGAAATGGGCGATGAAAACCGGCTGGATCAGTTCTGGTCACTTGCGGATTTGCGTGCGCGCCTGCGCGAAAATTTCACGCTGGAGCCGCTGGTCATGTCCACCGGTGGCCCGGCCACCTACATGCAAATCAAGGAAAGCGGACAAAAGCTGGGATTCATCACGCCCCTGTCACATAATTTCTGCGAAAGCTGCAATCGGGTACGTCTGACCTGCACAGGACAGTTATTTCAATGTCTTGGACAGGAACAGGAAGCCGACCTGCGTGCGGTCCTGCGGAATAATCCTGACGATAACTCACAATTGATCAAAGCCATTAAAGGCGCGATTAAACTGAAGCCCAAAGGGCACGATTTTGATTATTCCCGCAACAAGATCGGTGGTCAGATGACCCGCCACATGAGCCACACCGGCGGATAAGCACGTGGACCAATCATGCAATATAATAGACGCATGATCCCCGGATTTCCGCTATTTTGCCCGCGTGCGGGTTCGGATGATCGGCTTGACAGGTAAGCAGGGCATAATCGACGCCAGTTCCGTGGTAGGTCTGGTCGGCGACCTGCGCGCCCGCTGATTGCGATATGCCAGGGCATTTTCCGGTACACCCGTCCTGAGGGACGCGCCGGATCAAAACGCAAACGGTTTTGCCCTCCCGCTTGCACAGGCGCGCCTTTGTGCTTTATTTTCGCCTATGACCCACGACTTGGAGCTGAAAAATGACTGTGCGGGTGCAAACGGCTGATTTCCAGTTGCAGGACGAAATCGACGCGATGTCACAAACCGGCGATAACGTCGGGGCGCTGGTGACATTTACCGGTCTTGTGCGGCAGGATGAAACCGGAAAGCTGACAGCACTTGAACTGGAACATTATCCGGGTATGTCCGAACAGGCGCTGGCAGGTCTGGAACAGGACGCGCGAAATCGCTGGTCCCTGCAGGAGATATGTATCATCCACCGTTATGGCGTGCTGAACCTCGGCGAACAGATCATGATGGTGGCGGTCAGTTCTGCCCACCGTAGTAATGCGTTCGAAGCAGCGGAATTTCTGATGGATCATCTGAAACATGGCGCGCCGTTTTGGAAGAAAGAGCATCACGACACCGGCGCAAGCTGGGTCAGTCAAAGTTCGGTGGATGTACAACGCCTGCAACGTTGGGGCTAAGGCGCCGGACATGCGTTACGCGCCTTCATAAATATAACGGCCGGATTTTCCACCGTCTTTCAGGATGACGCGGATGTCTGATATGGTCATGTTTTTGTCTACCGCCTTGACCATATCGTAAACCGTCAGGGCAGCGATATTGACGGCTGTCAGCGCCTCCATCTCGATCCCCGTTTGTCCGGTGGTTTTAACCGTCGCAGTAATATCGACACATTTTTCGGGTGTGTTGACGTCCAGTTCCACAGACACTTTTGTGATCGGCAGGGGATGGCACAGTGGGATCAGATCCGGAGTTTTTTTCGCCCCCATGATCCCTGCCAGCCGCGCGACACCCAGAACATCGCCTTTCTTGGCGCTGCCTTTGGCAATCATCGCAAGCGTGTCTGCGTGCATTTTGATCCGGCCCCGCGCTGTCGCAATTCGCGCGGTGACAGCCTTGTCTGACACATCAACCATATGGGCGGAACCGGCGTGATCAAAATGTGTAAGCTCAGCCATGGCTGCCAATTCCCGTTTTTGTCGTGTTCCCTAAACTAGCAGACAACTGAAACGAATTGAACGGAAGATTAATAATCCTGATCGCCGGTCTTTGCGATTACCCTTTGACAAAGCAGCCTCCGGATTTATGGACGCTTGCTTCCCTTATCGTGTGGCAAGCAGACCGTTATGGGGGCACTAGAGCCGCGTCCTTTTTATCTGAATCAGCGGAGCGGCTCTATCCTTTTGATCTTGCGCGCAATTTATTCCGAAAACCGGTGCCCACTTTTCGGATTGCGCATTAAACTGAACACGTTTTGATGCCCGCTATTGACGGGCGCACAGGAGAATTTCGCGCCGGTCTCACAAAGTGCGTGGGCAAATTATACGCTGTCAAGAGCAGCACTGGCCTTAGGCAAATTCTGTGCGTTTACGCGACGGTTGATGCCGGTGAATTGTCATTGATGTGCGCAACACCGTACAGCAGAACCAGCTTTGATCAGCAGGCGCGCGGAACGAATACTGTGTGTTGTGAGCGACCGTTGTTTTTTGACGTGTAAAGTGCGGCGTCGGCGTCGCGTGCCAAAAGTTCCGGCGATATGCGTTCATATAAACTTGACGCCGTCGTGCCGATACTGGCGCTGATGCGGCAGTCACCACCCTCAAAGGTGATTGGTTCCTCAAGCCGCGCAATGATGCGCGACGCCACTTGATTGAGACGATCCAGATCGTTGCAATCTTTCAGCAACAGCACAAATTCATCGCCGCCGATGCGCGCAACGATGTCATCGCCACGGGTTTCTTCAAGAAAAATACGCGCAGCGACCTGCAGGACATGATCGCCTGCCGCGTGTCCGTGCGTGTCGTTGACGGCCTTGAAGTAATCAAGGTCCAGATGCATCAGTCCAAACGGTTCCGCAACCGTTTCATGCATCAACTGACCCATGGCATGATCAAGCGCGCGCCGGTTTTTCAGGCCGGTCAATGTGTCGGTGAACGCCTGTTCTTCAGCGGCGACGCGTGCGGCCTGCAGGCGTGCATTCAGGTTTTTGGATTCGTCCAGAATCGATGACTGGGCCTCGACCAGATACAACATTTCAATGGTTGGATCGGTGGCGGCGAAATCGCGGCTGGTCAATCCGTGGCGCTGCACCATGTCGACCACCGTAATCCCAAGCGAAAGATTGATCAGTACGCCCTGTTTGCGCGGCATGTTCACAATGATACCTTTCAGCGAACTGCGCGGCGTATGCCTGAACTGCACCTGAATCGTCTGTCCGTTCCAGTGATAAAGATCGTGGACGTGCTGAATATTTCTGGGTCGTTTGAATTCCAGCAACTCGGTCATGCGCTGGCCCTGTATCGTCATATCCGGGCAAAGTTTTTTCAGCGTCGGTCCGGCGCGCAACACATGCCCCGTTGGCCCCACCCACAAATGCATGGGCATGAGCAGATCAAGCGTCAGTTTGCCAAGCAGCGGCCCGCGGTCATGGGCGCGTTTGTCGCGCGGCGACATGGGTTTGCGGTGTTTTACCATGTCGGTCGTACCGCCAGATCAAATTTTCGACCGGCGCTGAAACGGGCGTCGAGCAGATCGACGGTCAGGCTTTCCTCGTCGCCGCTGGCTTTTTCGCCTGTGGCCAGTTCGATCAGAACAAGCGCGCCATAATCGTCCGCCATCGCCCGAACGACACCCAGCACCACCGAAGCAAAACCCGGCTTGTCCCAGCGGTAAAACAGGCTGAACGATCCGCTGGCGTGTTCGACGGTCGCCAGTCGCGGCAGGTCAAGGTCGGGCAACGCCAGCTTGGCACGGTCGTGAAGATCATCCAGAGACAGCAGAAACTCGATAAAATTCCTGCCGCCAAAGCGCAACAAACGCCGCACCGCTTCGCAGCTGGGATGCGACACCAGATAAGTGCCCAGGCCTTCGAGAAAGGTGGTTTTCTCGCATTTCAGCAGTTCACCAGCACTGGTGATGACGGCGTGGGTCAGACTGTCGTCATAATCGAGCATGGCCTCAAACCCATCGGCACCCAGACCCACGTCACGGCCTATGGTTTCCCACATGTCGTGCCCGTATGTATCCCGTATGAAACACTGAATGGACCTGTTGATCAGACCGTGCATGTTTGCGACCCCTCGCAGTGAAAACTCCTGATGGAAATTTACTGCTGGCGAAGTTAACAAAGTCCGAAATCAATGTGGCGAAATCTTAGCGGTTTGGTAAAATTTGAATCCCATTTATTTCCAACGCTTTTTGGCGCACCTGGGTAAAGGCGTAATCGCCGTCCATGATTTTTGCGATGGTTTCAGCGGCTGATTGCCGACGCAGATCACCACCCAACAGCTGCGGGAAACCCACATAATCATCATTCTGTTCTGGCTCCACCACGGCAATATCGGCGCTCTGGTCAGTCCCACCACGCCAAATCAAATAGCCGGTAGGCCCCTGCGACCCGATATCGTCGTCCATCAGGACCAGAACGCAACCGGGAACATTGTCTGCAAAGGGTTTTTCACAGGATTCGAGTAATGAGTCCGGGGTGAAGTCAATGATCAGATCCAGCATGGCTGCGGGTGCGGTTACCCCGGTGGGTACGATGGTCAGCGATTGCACCAGACTGGTTTTGTATTTTGCGTCGTTCTCCTCGCGACCGCTTTGTCGGAAATCCCAGCGATCGGTGCTGCTGTCAAAACGTGCGATCAGCGCATCCAGTTCCTTTTGGTCTTTCCGTCCCGTAAGCGACCGGATATCTGCCATAGCGTCTGCACCCGCACGGCCCCAGTCGATGCCCAACCGCCAAAGATCCAAATCCGCTGTTTTGGTTGTCCCGTCCTTGAACCGCGCCACCTGATCATTGGCTGATATACGCTCGACGTTCAGCACCGGCGTCAGCCAGATCACCGACAGACCGATAGTGCCCAGCGCCAGCGCGATATTGGCGCGCCGCATATTTTGCCTCCAATTGGCGCGGCTGAGGACCGACAGGGCATAAAGCAAGGCATAGGCCAGCACAATCAACGCCGCGGCGCTGCCTGCCAGCCGGGTCGGTGTCCAGCCGTATTGCGCCACCCGCAACCAGATAGCATAGACCGCAATGCCGGTGACAAGTGGCAGCAACAGTGCCAAAGCCTTTGCCGAGCCCACCATGATTCTAGAGCGCGCCGCACTGTCGTCGTTGCCGTCCAGCGCCGCCGCGATCAGCGTGACCGCCCCCAGCGCCATGATCAACATCGTCGAGGCGGCAGAAAACGACCCGAACACCTTGCCCAAACCCTGAATCGGCAAAAGCAGTACAAACAGGATCATCACTGCGGCAACGGGCGGCAAAAGCAGACGAAACAGTTGCAGCGCCAGACGGCGCAACGTCGATACGACGGTGCCGATTTCGTACAACACCGCCTGCGCCAGTCCAAAGACCAGACCGGTCAGCGTCGCTGAAAACCACGCCTGTTCTATCACGTCGCCCAGATACGAAAATCCCACCAGCTGCAATAACTGATCGCTTAGAAACAACACCGCCCAAAACAGCCCGACAAATGACCAGCCGGTGGTCACGCGTACAAAAATCGACCATGCGTGGTCGAACAGCGCATCGTAATCAAGCCAGCCGCCGGCTGAGGTCTCGTGTGCCAGTACAAACGGCAGCGGCAGCCAGAAAAGCAGGAAATAGGCGGCAAACGGATGGACGCTTTCAAGGTATTGCCCCGCCTCGTCAAAGCGAAAGCTGCCCCAGTACAGCAGACCGGCGCTGACCAGCGACAAACCGGTCGCCGCCGCGACCGTGCGCCGGAGCGAAATTTGCCCGCCAATTGTCAGAATGGTAACAAAGAACCCGCCGGTGAGAGCCGACAACAGCAACAAAGTACGCTGGTTGGGGATCACGTCCGGGAGATAATCCAGCAAAAGCCAGAAAAACCAGCCGCCCAATGCACCGGCGATGGCCAGCGTCAGGCGCAGTCTGAGAGGGTCAGTCGCGTTCATGGCAATTCCTTTGGTGGCAATAAGCTCAGGTTTATGCGTGAACGTTACGGCGGTTGGGCTGGATTCTCAATAGTGGTCGAATGGTCATGGATAGGCACACGCTAAAGAAAGCCCGGTTAGAAATCTGTTGGTGCGCCGCCTTCCTGTTTGCGCCTGGCCACAAAAGCAAGCAGCTCTTCATGGTGCGCGTCGTCCATTTCGGGCGGTTCAAATTCCTCCATGATGTCGCGGTAAATCGCGTGTGCCCGCGCAGCGGTCCACGTGCCGCCGTCGATTTCCCACGCCTCGTGATTACGCCAGTCGCTGACGAACGGGGCGTAAAAGGCATTCTCATAGCGTTCTTGCGTGTGATCAATGCCAAAGAAATGCCCATCCGGCCCGACTTCTTTGATCGCGGCAATGGCGATATCCTCGGGGCGTGTCGCGACGACCTCGGGTTCCATATAGCGTTGGATCATCTGCAAAACTTCGCAGTCCATGATGAATTTTTCGGGGCTCGCAATCAGCCCGCCTTCCAGCCAACCGGCTGAATGATAGACGAAATTCGTGCCGGACTGCACAGCGGACCACAGCGAATTACACGTCTCCCACATCGCCTGTCCGTCGGGCACGTTCGCGGTGCAGGTGCCGCTTGCACGCATGGGCAATCCGTAAAACCGTGCCATTTGTCCGGTCATTTGCGTGGCGCGCATGTATTCGGGCGTGCCGAACGCGGGTGCGCCGGATTTCATGTCCACGTTCGATGTGAACGTGCCGATGCTGACCGGGCAGCCGGGATTTATGAATTGCAACAGCGCTATCGCCGCCATCCCTTCGGCAATCGATAGCGTCACTGCACCCGACATCGTTACCGGTGCCATGGCCCCCGCCAACGTGAACGGAGTCACAAAAACCGGCTGGTTGCGCCGCGCGTGGATCATCGCGCCCTCGAGCATCGGAAAATCGTGCTTCAATGGGCTGACCGAATTGATGTTGGTGTACATATGCGGTTTGGAGTCAAATTCTTCGCGCGTCATGCCTCCGGCGATACGCACCATTTCCATCACATCCTCGACCCGCTCGCGCCCCAGTGAATAGGCATGCACCACCTTGTCGGTGAGGATCAGCTTTTGTGACACGCAATCCAGATGCCGCACCGACGCATGAATATCGACCGGTTCCACCGGATAACCACCGGCCACATGAACGCAGTTGAAATACTGGGTAAGTTTTACGAGATCCTTGAATTTCTCGAATGTCCCGACAATTTTGCCGGTTTCAAGATCCCAGTAATTGGGCGGCGAAGACACGTTGGCAAAAATAATGTTTTTGCCACCCACAGCGATTTTATGCGCAGCGTTGCGCGGGGTAATATCAAACTGAGACGGTGCGTGTCCCAGCATTTCCATGACAAATTCACGCCCCATCCGCACGTTGCGATCGTCAACGGTGCACCCTGCCTTTTTAAGGATTGCCACGGCATCGGGGTGCAAAAATTCGATCCCGATATTTTCCAGGATGCGCATGGCACCATCGTGGATGGCTTGCACGCCGTCATTGTCAAGCGGCTCGGTCGGACGGTCGGTATTGACGGGTATTCGCCATGGCATTTGTTGAATTGCACGGGGATCGTTACGCCGGGAATTGCCTGCGCGACCGCCACCTCTTGCCCGTCTGGTCACCTGCCTTCTCCCTTGCCCGTTCGCCGTTGATTGTTGCAGCCAATGCCAAACTGCTGACGGGCTCTGGCGCGAAAACGACAAGATGGGTCGGAAACAAGGGTCGGGACCGTCTCTTCAGGGCGGTTAGTTTGCGCAGCGTGGCTATCGCAATGGTGCTACGACGGCTTTTTCGCCGCAAAAAATATCGCTTTGTTTTTGCCCGGTTGCCATTTTTGTTCAATGTCAAAACCGGCAAGGGTCAGGCTGGTTTCGAGTTGGCCCACGGAAAAAACCCGCAGCATTGGCAGCACTCCAAGGACATACCCAAGGGGGCCAAGGATTTTGAAAATGACCATCCAGCCCGTCAGGCACGGTGTTGACGAAACAAAAACCCCTCCGGGGCGCAATATATTGTGCACGCGGGCAATGACCGTGTCGCGATTATCAAGCAGGTGCAAAACGCTCATGGCCATGACAACGTCGTAGGAATTTTCTGGGGCGTTGAAATCGTCCATCGCGGTCACCTGAAAACTAATGTTATCGATTTTACCGTTCTCGGCCTTGGATCGCGCGATTGAAATCATTGCCTTTGATACATCGATGGCGTGGATGTGCCCCACATGGGGTGCGTGGGTCAGCGCCGTCGAGCCGGTGCCACAACCGATTTCCAAAATTTGCGTTTCGCGGTCCAAATAATCGCGCGTCATAGAAATCTTTTTTTGGTACGCAGCCTCGTCTTTGATGGGTTGCTTCGCGTACCCCTTGGCGATTTTATCCCAAAACCTGCTTGTTTTGCTCATTCTAAGCTCCACGGTCATTGGCAAGATTAACCGGCTGATCAGCGATAGTCCAACACTGGAAAATCAGCCTCCTTGATCAAGATAGGCCGGAATGTCGCCGATGTGTCGTAAAACCGTATCGGCAAATGGCGCGAGGTCTTGTTTGTCTGCCATGCCCGTCAGCACCGCGATTGTCGTCATCCCTGCGGCCCGACCCGAGATCAGATCGTGCACTGAATCTCCAACCATCGCCACCGCTTCCGGTTTCAACCCGACCGCGGCACAAAACCCGTGCTGCATACCCGGATTGGGTTTGCCGCCGAAACCGCTGTCATAACCGGCGATGAAATCGAACAGATGGGTGATATTTGCGGCATCCAAATGCGCCCGCGCCGGGGCCTCGGCATCGTTGGTCGCCACACCAAGCTTCATGCCCTGCGCACGAAATTCTGTAAGCAAAGGAATAAGCGGAACCGGTTCGGATTGCGGCACTTCGCCGGCGACTTTGTTAACATGCGCCAGCAGGGTTTTGGCGTCCCAACAGGGCGTGGCGGCCACCAGGGCGGCGGTGACCTCATCAGCCGTGCCGGCAATGATCACGCTGTCTTTGCTGAACGTTCTGGCGTTGAAATCATAGCCGAGCCGGGCCGCAATTTTGCTTGCCAGAGCTACGTCGCCAAACGCAATATCAAGAAAGAACTGCGCTGCCCAGGCCGTCCAGGTGGTGTGAAAATCAAATAGTGTGCCGTCTTTGTCAAACAATAAACCCTTTATGTTTCGCGTCACTTTTCCACCCCAATATTTCGGATCGGACCCTGCAGGCTAGTCTGATGTGTTGCAAGATGGAATTTTAATTGACAAAGACAATTATAAAGTTGACGATGTCAACTATGTCTGCCGTGACCGAACCCTATGACCTGCTGGAAAGCCTCGGCTTCAAAATCACCATGCTGTCACGGATTAACGAACGCCGGTTCGAAAAGCTTTTGGCGCCGCTGGGCCTTAGCCGCGTGACGTGGTGCGTGCTTTTGGCGGTCCATCAGGAACGGCTGGTCAATCCGTCGGACATCGCCAGTTTCATCGGCATCGACCGCACGGCGACGTCGCGGGCGCTTAAGCGGCTGGAATCCAAGCGTCTGATCAGGCGTATCAACGGCCGCACAGATAAACGCACGACCGAGGTAACAGCCACTGCAGCGGGTGTGGCATTGCTTGACACAGCCACCGAAGCGGCGCGCTCCAATGCGCGTCTGTTTAACGACAAACTGACCCGCGATGACCGCGACCGGCTGGTTGGGCTGGTGGACTGTCTGCTGCAAGGTGAGATTCGCGAAATAGCCGGATTGTAAGGCCACCATATGGGTAAGCTATTTTCATATAAAAACCGCCCCGTGCACCTTGGATCCTATCCAATGGAAAAACTGGCGCGCCGCGAAAATGCACCAGAGGCAAACGGCATCGCGCCGCGCCCGCCGGTATCGTTTCGCACCAGCGATCCAACCAGCATCGTCAACGCCATGGCTGAATATCAGGCAATGCTGGATGCGACCCGCACCGGTCTGATCAAAAAACAGCGCGCGGCCATTCCAACAGCACCGCTGGAACGCGCCAATCATCTGAAATCATTTGGCTATTATTGCGATGCCGATATGGTCGGAATGTGCGAAATACCCAATTCCGCCCATTTGGAACAAAGTGTCGTAAACCCCGATGTGGCGCGGCTGGCCCGCACCTTGGCAACCAAACAGACCAAAACGCTGGCCTCGGGGATCGATGTGATCATGGCCGGACTGCGTGAAAGCCTGCAAGCCCCGCCAACCTCCTGTACGGGTCACACCCATGCGATCGTGTTTCTCTATGCGTATCAACGCGATTTTCGCACCAATGAAGCCGGAACCGGCTGGATCCGGGGTGCCCACGCCCAGCGCGCCTGTTTGCGGGCCTCGGAGACGGCGGTCACGTTGGCGAACTATATCCGCTTGCTTGGATGGGACGCGCGTGCGCATTCAGAGGCGGCGAGCGACGTCAATCTGGTCCAGCTGGCTGTAGCGGCTGGGCTGGCAGTAGGCGACGGCGACGTGTCAAATCCGTTTGCTGGTGCGCGTTTCGGGCTGTCGGTCGTGACGACAACATTGGAAATGGCACCGGACAAACCCTTGCACAACAAGCAAAAACATGACGTCGCCTGGACGCTTGGTGCCGGTGCGCAGGCGAAATCCAAACGCAACGCCGATCCTTACGCGCGGCGCGACTATAAGGACGGTGCGCATCCGTTTGAGCGTCTCAAACGCACCGACGACCCCACGACATATATCGACGAAGCAAACGTCGCGCGGGTGCCCAAACGCACCAATATGTTTGCGCGCGCGCTGTTTGGCGATATGGGCAAAAAGCTGCAGGACGCAGCGCGCAACGGCAATTACGTGCGTAAATCAGCCGCCGCCTTTGCGTTTCGCCCCTCACTTGGGGCGTTGACGTTGTTGCAGGACGGCGACCCGGCACCCGACATTCACCCGGACACAGCAGACGCGCACACCAACGCCGATAACATCAAAGCCACCTGCTATTTTCTGGGCTGCGACGCCGTAGGGATCAGCCGCTGCCCCGACTGGGTCTATTATTCGCACAATGCGGCCGGTGAAAAAATCACGCCCTACCACGACAATGCGATTTCGATCATCATCGATCAGGGGCACGAAACCATGGAGGGTGCTTCGGGGGACGACTGGATCGCCTGTGCGCAATCCATGCGGGCGTATTTGCGGTTTTCATTGCTCGGGGGGGTGATCGCCCAGCAAATCCGCAATCTTGGTTACAGCGCGCGGGTGCATTCGGTGATGGACGACGAGGTCTTGCAACCGCCGCTGTTGCTGTTGGCGGGTCTGGGCGAAGTCTCGCGCATTGGTGAGGTCATTCTGAACCCCTATCTGGGACCACGGCTGAAATCGGGGGTGATCACCACGTCGATGCCGCTGAGTTTTGACAAGCCGATCGATTTTGGCCTGCAAAACTTTTGCGACACCTGCAACAAATGCGCGCGCGAATGTCCTTCGGGTGCGATCACAGCAGGTCCGAAACTGATGTTCAACGGTTATGAGATTTGGAAATCCGACAGCCAGAAATGCACCAGCTACCGCCTGACCACCGCCGGTGGGGCCATGTGTGGGCGCTGTATGAAAACCTGCCCGTGGAACCTTGAGGGCCTGTTTGCCGAGGCGCCGTTTCGCTGGGCGGCGATGACGTTTCCACGCGCGGCGCGCGGGCTGGCCAAGCTTGACGATATGCTGGGAAACGGCGACGTGAACGAGGTCAAGCGATGGTGGTGGGATCTGGAAATGATCGACGAAGGCCCTTATGACCCCAGCCCACACCAGACCAACCACCGCGGTCTGTCCAAAGATCTTGACCTGAAATACGCCGACCAGACTCTGGCGGTATACCCTGCCAATCTGGCCCCCCCGCCCCATGCCTGGCCATCACACATGGACCGCGAGGCGGGTATTCGGGCCTACCACGACATGATCCCGGCAGGTGAGCATCGCACCCGACGCCGCGCAGGTCTGCCGACCGAGCACCGGTATACCGCCGACAGGAACGAGGCGCCGGTGATGCAGGTGGTGGTCAGCAAGGTAGAGGCGATGACCGATGACGTGATCAAGTACGAGTTCGCCATGCCCGACGGCAGCGCCATGCCTGCTGTGCAGGCCGGTGCCCATATCGACGTGGTGGTTGCACCTGAATTCTTTCGCCAATATTCGCTGTCGGGTGATCCCGCAGACCGCAACCTCTATCAGATCGCGGTGCTGCGCGAACCCGACGGGCGCGGCGGCTCCAGCCTGATGCACCGGATTTTTGAGGAGGGGCGCAGGGTTTTTATTTCCAAGCCACTTAACCATTTCGAACTGGTCGAGTCCGCAGCAAAAACATTCCTGATGGGTGGCGGTATCGGCGTTACGCCGATGATCGCCATGGCGCACCGGCTGCACGCACTGGGGGCTGATTTTGCGCTGCACCTGTCCTGCTCTCAGGCCAGGCGCGCGCCTTTTATCGATGACTTGAAATCCGTGGCGTGGGCCGAAAACGTTGTCACACATATGTCCGATCAGGGCACGCGCGCGGATCTGGGCACAATACTGCAATATCAAAAAAACGCCCACGTTTATGTTTGCGGCCCCGACGCCTATATGCAGGCGGTGCTGGACACCGCCGAACAGGCCGGATTTCCCGAGATCAACCGCCACGTGGAATATTTTTCCACCCCTGAGGTGCCGGAATACGAAAACCACGCGTTCACGGTGACACTGGCGCGCAGTGGAACCTCTGTGCCGGTGGCCGCCGACCAAAGCGCCGCCGAAGCGATCGTTGCTGCGGGCGTCCACGTCGACATCAAATGCAACGACGGCCTGTGCGGCGTGTGTAAATGCGGGTTGGTTTCAGGTCAGGTCGAGCACCGCGATTTCGTACTTTCCAAGTCGCAGCGCGAAACCAATGTCATTTTGTGCCAGTCGCGCGCGGCCCGCGCGGGCGGCGTAATATCGGTCGATTTATGATATCGGATATTTGAACCAATAAGAAAACCGAATGTCAGGTCCAGTTCGGCAACGCCCCACCGGGCAGATTTTGACGCACCTCCTGCGCGGTTTCAGGCGGCAGGTTGAGCGCGGAAAAACAATCGATAACGCGGGTATCGTCTGCCATCAGATAATCCAGCACCGCGGCCAGAAAATCGGGTTCCTGCGCCGAAATCCTAATGTTTTCAAATGAAATGCCGGTGGATTCGGCGAATCCGCTCAGGCGCTCCGGCTCGCTGGCCAGCCACCCAAGTACTTGTATTGCAATAATTTCTGCGCGGGTCGCGTCCAGGATTTATCACCTTTGTTTTTCAAATTAAGGGGATTTTGGAAAGGTTTTCTTAACAGTTGTCACCGTAGTCTGAAAAGACAGGAAATTCCGGTTGTATGTCCGGGGCTCAGGAGCGGTCGTTAAATGTCAGGGCGTATTCTTGTAATAGACGATATTGCCACCAACAGAGTGATACTCAAGGCAAAACTGTCGGCGGCATACTACGATGTGATTCAAGCCGATAGCGGTGACGACGGCATTGCCATGGCAAAATCGGCCGGACCGGACCTTATCATGCTGAGTGCAGCCATGCACGGGCGCGATGGTTTTGACATTTGCACAGCGCTGAAGTCAGACCTCGCGACCGCCGACTTGCCGGTCATCATGGTCATTGCGGGCGACGGCGATCATGGCGGATTGGATGCGCTGCGCCGGGGCGCGGATGATTTTTTGATACGTCCTTTTGACGATCTGGCTTTGTTTTGCCGTGTGCGCAATCTGCTGCGCGGCAAGTTCATGCTGGATGAGTTGCGCCTGCGCGAAGACACCGCTTGCGCGCTTGGCCTTGCTACGCGCGACACCAAAAAGGGCGCCGATGATCCCCAAACGCGTGGTCGTGTGGTGCTGGTGCCCGACTCGCCCGCCACGGGGCGCGGCTGGTCGGCGGCGCTTGCTGCAAATCTGCCCGATCAAGACATCCGTGTTCTTGACGTCACAGAAGCCCGCGCACTGCGGGGACAGGATTTACCGGATGTGTTCGTGATTCACAGCCAGCTTGCTGCCTATGGCGATGGCTTGCGATTACTGTCGCAACTGGCCGGTCGGCAAGGCACGTTTCGCTGTGCCGTCATTCTGGTTCTTCCGGACGGTCACCATGACAAGGCCGCGCAGGCCTTGGATCTGGGGGCATCGGACTATATTTTTGATCCGGTAAATCCCTACGAACTGGCGCTGCGAATCAAAAGCCAAATCCGGCGCAAGAAAATGTCCGACCGGTTGCGCAGCTCGGTCGACGCGACCCTGCGTCTTGCTGTGCAGGACCCGCTGACCGGACTGTTCAACCGGCGTTACGTCACCGGACATCTGGAAAAAATGTCACGCCGCGCCGCCACTGCCGGCAAGCCTTTTGTTTTGATGATGCTGGATATCGACAACTTCAAACGCGTGAACGATACGCGCGGACACTGCGCCGGTGACCGCGTTTTGGTCGAGTTTTCCACGCGCATTCAGGAAAACCTGCGGGGTATCGATCTTGTGTCGCGGCTGGGTGGTGAGGAATTTTTGATCGCCATGCCCGACACCAGCGAAGCCGAGGCCAGAATCGCCGGTGAACGCCTGCGCAAAATTGTGGAAAACACGCCTTTTGACCAATCCGGCGACCACGGCTTGCGCGTCACCGTCAGTATCGGCGTCGCTTTGGGGACCGGCGCGCACTGCAATGTCGCACAGTTGATCGACGAGGCCGACAAGGCGTTGTATATTTCCAAAAGCGACGGACGCAATCAGGTGACGCTGTTCCCTTCAGCTGCCTGAATCGCGCTTTTTATGCTGGTCGCGCTCGAGCTCCAGTTTATCGGCGAAGTCGGCGCGTGCCGCCGGACTCATTGCCGTGATGCGCTTCATCAACAAATCCTGACCCAGCTCTATATTGCCGACAACGGCAGCCTGCTGTTGGGCAAGCACCGCGCGCACCGCGTCCACGTCAAACGGCGTGGTCCGCAACGCCGTTGCCAGCGCTTTATGGTGGCCCCGAATCAGCCGCCGCCCGAATTGAATTTCGCCGCGCCGGGCCTTTATATCCTCGCGCAGGGTTTCGCGGTTCTCGTCGTCCAGCGCCCGCACATAAGACCGCAGCCCCAAGGGCGCAAAATCACGCGCGCCTATGTGCCCGCCCGGTCGGGGCGCCATAAAGAACGCGCCCGCGCCCGCGCCGATAACCAAAAGATTGAGCCCAAGAGAAACAACCAGCACAATGCGCGGCCAGCGTTTTTGGCGCGGTGATTTCTGCAATTTATCATTCTGTGTCATTTAACTCTCCAGCAGAATTTCATCCAGACTGAATGCCGTGCTGTCGATACTTGACAGCCCATCAAGCGCCAGCAGGTTTTCAACCAACGTGTTCAACGTTTCGGGCGCGCTCAACCCAACCAAAAGCCCAAATACCCCGCAGGCAACCAATCCCGTGGCACCCTGCCAGCCCCCAAATACCGACAAAAAATTCACCCACCCCCTGCGCGGCGCCACGGGCTGCGTGGGTTCCACAGCTTGGGCCTGCACACGCACGGCATCGACGGCAATCGCGTCAAGTAACCGCGCGCCGGGCACAACGTCGTCGTGCGCCACACGAAACAACTCCGCCAGCGATTGGGTGGAAATTTGTGTGTTTTCATCTTTGCGATCGGTCATGACACCAGTCCCAACATGTCTTTTTTTACCAACAGAATAGCGCTTAACGCGCGCTTGCCGCGTGCGGTCAGGCTTTCGACCGCTTCGGTCGATGTGTGCAGAATTTCGGCGATTTCAGGATTTCCAAGGCCTTCTATGTGGCGCAAAACCACGGCTTCTCTTTGGCGATCGGGCAATTTCGCCAACGCGTCGCGCAGCGCCTGCGCGCGGACGGCGCTGTGCATCGTCGTGGTGACATCCGGTGTGTCGTCCACCGGCTCATCGATGCCTTCAAGCCCTACAGTGCGCCGCCGCCGCAACCTGTCGATACACAGGTTGCGCGCCACACCATAAAGCCATGTTGACACACGGGCCTCGCCGCGCCGCCAGTCCCCGGCAATGCGCCACAAACGCAACATGGTCTCTTGCGCGACGTCTTCGGCTTCGGTCAGATCATTGAGCATGTGCCGCGCCAGCGACAGAACGCGCGGTGTGTGGCGCGCGATCAGCACCGCAGCAACCCGCGCGTCGCCATTGGCGAAAAGCACCAGCAGTTCGTCGTCCTCGCACACATCAATCTGATCCTTTGGTGGGGTCATGGCACACGGCGTACATCGGGCATCGCGACAAGGCAATCAGCCCGGAACAAGATGCGCCGGGCCGATGTTGCGCCTTATTCGCTCGGCGCACGCCTTTTGTGGTCGCCCTTTCGGTGTTTCTCAAGCGCGCCCAGTTCTTCTTGCGAAATGCTGCCGTTGCCGTCGGCATCAGCGCGTTCAAAAAATTTGTCTGCCCGGTCACCGTCGCTGAGCTCTGCCATCGAGAGTTGGCCATCACCGTTGGCGTCCTTGCGCTCGAACATACGATCGGTGCGTTTTTGCATACGTTCTTCTGCATGGCCCAGCACGCTGGCAACGATTTCTTCTTTGGACAATGTGCCGTTTCCGTCGGCATCCTGCGCCTCAAACCGGCTGGCGCGATGGGCTTCCAGTTCCTCGGGTGTAATCTGTCCGTCGGCGTTAGCGTCCACATCCGCAAAAACAATGCGCGGCGGCCCGTGGCGGCCCTCGCGTGCAAATGCCGTGGCAGTACCAAGCGTGGTGATCAAAGCAGCGGCCGTGAGCCCTGTGACCAATGTTTTCGTTATTTTCATGTTTTTACTCCTTTACTGATAACAAGGCGGCCTGTGCTGCCTTCATATACTCAAACGGCGCGATACATGGGTTCCGTCGAAAAAAAAATTCCTTGCGTTTTCGCGACATCGCGACGCAAGACGACGCGCCGGGTTTATTATGCGCTGATCAGACACTATTTGATCCATGAAACCACGAACAACGATAGATAAGACACCATGGAACGATTGGTAAAACCTGCGCTTTGGCGCGGCTGGAAAATGAAATGCCCGAACTGCGGTACAGGCGCGATGATGCAATCCTACTTGCGAACCAACCAAACCTGCCCGCACTGCGGCGAAGAACTTTTTCACCACCGTGCCGATGACGGACCCGCCTATATGACCATTCTTGTGGCCGGACATATTCTGGCGCCGCTAATTATATATATATTCACCCGATACGATCCCAATCCACTGCTTACGGCTTTGGTTCTCAGCGGGCTATTTGTGGCGCTGGCGCTTTTTCTGCTACCACGTTTCAAAGGCATGTTTGTTGCACTGCAGTGGGCCAAACGCATGTACGGGTTTAGCGACAACTGATGGCTGCCGGTGCAAACCGACGCCGACTTGTCCTTGGGGCGTAAAAATGTTTACTCGCACACACAGGTGATCGGGCCCCGGACAAAAATGACGACATCAGAAATCAGAGACGCCGCCACGGTGATAGTATTGCGCGACCTTGCGCGCGATCCCAAAGTATTGATGGGTCAGCGCGGCGGCGGGGCGGCGTTCATGCCCAATAAGTTCGTTTTTCCCGGCGGTGCGCTTGATCCCGCAGATCACAGGGTCGCGCTGGCGCAGGGTATGGCGGACGACTGCATGGCGCGGTTGCGCGCGCGTTCGGATCCAAAGCTGGCCGAAGCATTGATTTTGGCGGGCATACGCGAAACGTGGGAAGAAACCGGCCTGATGCTGGGTGAACCCACAGATTTCGCGCGCGACAACGCCGCTCAGCAGCCGGAGAATTGGCAGGGATTTTTTGCAAGCGGGCTTGCGCCCTCGGCGCGCGGCATGACTTTCGTTTTTCGTGCCATCACACCTCCCATGCGACCCCGCCGCTTTGATGCGCGGTTTTTTTTGGTGGACGCGCAGTACATCGCTGGCGATCCCGACGATTTTTCCGCCGCCGACAGTGAACTCAGTCATTTGCAATGGATCCCGCTGCGCGACGTGCGCGGTTTCGATCTTCCTTTTGTTACCGAGGTGGTGCTGGCCGAAATCGAGGCCAACCTCAAAGACGCCGCGCGACCAAAATTTGTACCATTTTTTTACCACGAGGGTACTAAATCGAATTTCCTGCGCCTGTAGGGAAAATGCCGACTGTACCTAAGGCCAGTTCATATGTAATTTAGGTCCAGTCAGGACCTGCCAATGCCCCTTGTTGAAGACATCTTTTTTCTCGACCCGCAATTTCAGGGCACTTTACAAAGCCAGATCCAACAGATCGTGGCCACTGCGATCCTGTCGGGGCGGTTTTTACCTGGCGATAAGCTGCCCTCATCGCGCAAACTTGCGGCGCATCTGGGAATATCACGTATCACTGTCACTTTGGCCTATAACGAGCTGGTTGCCGATGACTACCTGCGCTCCGCCAGCAAATCAGGCTATTTCGTCTCCGATACCGCGCCGGTGTCGCCGGATCTACACAGCGGGCAAACCCAGGGTTCCGACAACGTGGACTGGTCGCTGGCGGTCAAAAACCGGTTTAGCGGCGCGCGGCTTGTTGATAAACATCCCGATTGGCGGCAGTATCCGTTCCCGTTTATCTACGGACAGGCCGATCCGGAATTGTTCAACCAATCAAATTGGCGGTTGTGCGCCCTGCAGGCCCTGGGCAAGCGTAATTTTGATGCACTGACCGTCGATTACGCCGAAGCCGACGACCCCGAACTGATCAACTTTATCGTTCGCCACACTTTGCCACGCCGTGGAATTCTGGCGCGGCCTGAACAGATTCTGATCACACTGGGCGCGCAAAACGCGTTGTGGATGGCGGCGCAGATATTGTTGGATGAAGACAGCCACGCGGTGATGGAAAATCCGGGATACCCCGGTCTGCGCGATATATTACAACACAGCCGGTGCGGAATCACGGCAACATCGGTAGACGCGGGCGGGTTGCCGCCCGATAGCATTCCGACCGGCGCCGACGTTGTTTTCATCACGCCAAGTCATCAATGCCCGACGACCGCGACCATGCCCATGGAACGCCGTCGACGGATGCTGAAACTGGCGCAGGACCAGGATTTTCTAATCGTCGAAGACGACTATGAATTTGAGATGAGCTTTCTGACCCCACCGTCGCCCGCCCTGAAATCGCTGGATTGCGACGGGCGCGTCATATATGTGGGCAGCTTTTCCAAGTCGATATTCCCGGGTCTGCGACTTGGGTATCTTGTGGGCTCCGAACCGTTTATCCGGCAGGCCCGTGCCTTGCGCAGTACCACGCTGCGCCATCCTCCGGGACATATCCAGCGCACGACCGCCTATTTTCTGGCGCGCGGACATTATGACGCCATGATTGGACAAATGCGCCGCGCGTTCCAGAAACGCCGTAACACCATGGACGCGGCGTTGCGTCACTGCGGGCTGGACATCGCGGGCAGCGCCAGCTTTGGTGGCTCCAGTTTCTGGATGAAAGCGCGTGATTACGTCGATATGGCCGTAGTCGCACATGAGCTGCGCAAAAACGGTGTCCTGCTGGAACCCGGCGCACCCTTTTTTGACGGCGAAGAAACGCCGCGCCACTATTACCGTCTGGCGTATTCGTCGATCGCGGACGACAAAATTTCAAAAGGTGTGCAGTTGATCGCCCAGGCCTTGTCATGACTGGATATACCGTCCACTGTTTCTGGCCCTATCTCGCGCTCGACAGACTCCGCATAACACCGCAAAATCACTGACAGCAATCCGCCTTACGAAAGGGACCAACTCCATGAAAATGACCACAGAAGAAGCCTTTGTGAAGGTCCTGCAAATGCACGGCATCGACAACGCCTTTGGCATAATCGGTTCGGCGTTCATGCCGATTTCGGATTATTTCCCCAAGGCGGGCATTACGTTCTGGGACTGCGCACACGAATATTCCGGCGGCATGATGGCTGACGGATTTGCGCGCGCGTCCGGTAAGATGAGCATGGCCATCGCCCAGAACGGTCCCGGCATCGCAAACTTTGTCACCCCGATCAAAACCGCCTATTGGAACCATACGCCGATGTTGCTGGTGACACCGCAGGGGGCCAACAAAACCATGGGTCAGGGTGGTTTTCAGGAAGTTCCGCAAATGAACATGTTCGCCGATTGTGTGGCCTATCAGGAAGAGGTGCGCGACCCATCCCGCATGGCAGAAGTTTTGAACCGCGTCATCGTGCAGGCCAAACGCCTGTCTGCACCCGCGCAGATCAACGTCCCGCGAGATTTCTGGACGCAGGTCATCGACATTGAATTGCCCGCGATTGTCGAGTTCGAGCGTCCGTCAGGCGGCAAGGACGCCATCGCGGCGGCCGCGGCGCTGCTTTCGGGTGCAAAATTTCCTGTTATCCTCAACGGTGCCGGCGTGGTCATCGGTGGCGCTATTGCCGCCTCTCAGGCGCTGGCAGAGCGGCTGGATGCGCCGGTGTGCTGTGGGTATCAGCACAATGATGCCTTCCCCGGTTCGCATCCGCTGTTTGCCGGGCCTTTGGGTTACAATGGCTCCAAAGCCGGGATGGAATTGATTTCCAAAGCCGATGTGGTGTTGGCGCTCGGCACGCGGCTGAACCCGTTCTCCACCTTGCCGGGCTACGGAATTGATTACTGGCCCACGTCGGCCAAAGTGATTCAGGTGGACATCAACCCCGACCGTATCGGTCTGACCAAACCCGTCGCGGTCGGCGTTGTGGGTGACGCCAAATCTGTAGCAACGCAAATTCTGGATCGGCTTGCAGACAGTGCGGGGGACGCGGGCCGCGACGAACGTAAGGCCCTCATCGCCAACACTAAATCCACCTGGGCGCAAACATTGACGTCGATGGACCACGAAGACGACGACGACGGCACCACATGGAACGCGCGGGCGCGCGCCGACAAGCCTGAACATATGTCGCCACGCAAAGCATGGCGCGCGATTCAGGCGGCGCTGCCCAAAGAGGCGATTATCAGTTCCGATATTGGCAACGCCTGTGCGATTGGCAACGCCTACCCGACGTTTGAAGCCGGGCGCAAATATCTGGCGCCGGGGCTGTTTGGTCCGTGCGGCTACAGCTTTCCGGCCATTCTGGGCGCGAAAATCGGTTGCCCCGACACGCCGGTTGTCGGTTTTGCCGGTGACGGTGCCTTTGGCATTTCAATGAATGAAATGACGGCCTGCGGGCGCGATGACTGGCCCGCAATTACCATGATCATTTTTCGCAACTACCAATGGGGCGCGGAAAAACGCAACACGACGCTGTGGTACGACGATAATTTCGTCGGCACCGAGCTGGATTATAACGTGTCTTATGCCGGTATTGCGCAGGCCTGCGGCGTGACCGGCGTGGTCGCCACAACCATGGAAGGGCTGACCGATGCGTTGAACACGGCGGTCAAAGCACAGATGGATGACGGCGTGACCACATTTATCGAAGTTATGCTTAATCAGGAGTTGGGCGAACCGTTTCGCCGCGACGCCATGAAAACACCCGTCTCGGTCGCCGGGATCGATCGCAATGACATGCGCGCGCAAAAATCGGTCTAGAACTTTCGGATGATTCATTGATGCGGGACAATTCGCGATACTCAGTTCCGAAAGGTTTGGCATGACGACGGTTGGCTCGGCTTTTCTAAGCACCGAAAACCCCGTTTGCCCGGCGGGCTTGCTCATGGCGGCGCAGGCGCTGAAGTGCCCAAAAGTCGCCGTTGCAGGCGCCGGTGCGGCGCTGCCTATGGAGGCCGCGCAACAGGCCTGTGCTGCGGGCGTGATGACGCCGATTCTGGTGGGAGCCACGCAGGATATTCACACCCAGGCCACCCGTATAAACTGGGATTTGACCGGTATTCAGATCATGGATGCCAAAGACGAGGCAAGCGCCGCGCAGGCGGCTGTCAAACTTTGCGCCGATGGTCAGGCCGACGTTCTGATGAAAGGTCAGGTGCATACCGATGCTTTTCTGAGGGCCGTGCTGGCGCGCGATGGCGGACTGCGCACTGACCGGCGTCTGATGCATTTTTCTTATATTTCGCCACCCAAGGGTGGCGACGCGCTTTTGTTAAGCGACGTTGCGGTCAACGTGGCACCCGATGTGAATTTACGCAGGGACATGACGCGCACAGCAGTGAACCTGCTGCATATTCTGGGCAATCCAACACCCAAAATCGCCTTTTTATCTGCAACTGAAAGCGTGAATCCCTCGGTGCCCTCGTCCGGGGAAGCACACGCATTGGCGACCTGGGCGAGCGCCAATATTGACAACGCCGAATTTTCCGGCCCGCTGGCGCTCGATCTTGTTCTTTCGGCGCAGGCGGTTCAGACCAAGGGGCTGTCTGGTGATCCCGTCGCTGGTCGTGCGGACGCGATCATCGTACCCGATATCGTTGTGGGCAACGCAATTTTCAAATCGCTGGTATATCTGGCGGGGGGATGTGCGGCGGGGATCGTTCTGGGGGCGAAGGTGCCGCTTTTGCTTACCAGCAGGGCGGACCCGGCAGAGGCAAGACTGGCATCGGTCGCGCTGGCTGCAATTGTCGCTGCGCGAAAAAAACCCGGCGCTGGCATGAAAACCTGACCGCCGGGTTTTATCAATTAAACTGGGTCCGGGACTATTTCAGTGTCCATTCCTCGGCGTCGCAGATCCCGCCAAGCACGCAGCCCTGAATGTTGAGACCGGTGTCGCTGAAGACCACGGTGCCGTCAAAAGTCATAAAGCCGGGCATGTCAGGGTGCTTCATGTTTTTGCCTTTGTAGCTTCCGTCGGCATTAACTTCCATTCCGTGGCACAGTTCAAAGTTGTCAGCAGTGCGACGGCAATAAAGTTTACCTTCGTTTTCAAACACGACGATAACCTGATCGCCTTTGCGCAGGTATTCGGTTGGCTCAAGCGCGAATGCGGATGTAGCGAAAGATGCGCCAAGCAATACTGCTGCGCCAAATGCTGTGAATTTCTTCATGGTTAATTCCCCGTTAGGTTTTGGTGTTCAGGCCCGCGCACGTTAACGAAAGAAGCCGACAAATACAAACATTAGGATATATTGAAGTACAAATTGCGGGCATTTGCCGCAGAAGTAGCGCGAACAGCCCGTGACGAGAGCGACATGTGGACGCAAATTGGCGATCAATGACCCTGTGCGACTGGACAGCCCAAGATATAGGCATTTAGATACATTCAAATAATCTAATATATCGGTGGCGCTATCCAGATACCGATCCAGGGGAACGTCAGGAATGCCGCCGTCAAACCAACCAAAGTTGGATACTTCGACCGAAGTCTCTGACGAAATCCGTAAAACCACCTGTTACATGTGCGCCTGCCGCTGCGGCATCAACGTTCATTTGAAAAACGGCAAAGTCAAGTACATCGAAGGCAATCGCGACCATCCCGTGAACAAAGGCGTGTTGTGCGCCAAAGGCTCTGCGGGGATCATGCAGCACTATTCGCCCGCACGCCTGAATGCCCCGATGAAGCGCGTCGGCGAACGCGGGTCGGGCGAATTCGAGGAAATCACCTGGGACGAGGCCTTTGACATCGCGGCTGGCTGGTTGGCGCCGATCCGCGAAAATACCCCTGAAAAACTGGCATTTTTTACCGGGCGCGACCAGTCGCAATCGCTGACCAGCTGGTGGGCGCAGGCGTTTGGCACGCCAAATTACGCGGCCCACGGCGGGTTTTGTTCGGTCAATATGGCGGCGGCGGGTATTTACACCATGGGTGGCGCGTTCTGGGAGTTTGGAACACCCGACTGGGAGCGCACCAAATTGTTCATGATTTTTGGTGTCGCCGAAGACCACGACAGCAACCCGATCAAAATGGGCATGGGTCGGCTGAAGGAACGCGGTGCGAAAATCATCGGCGTAAATCCCGTTCGCTCGGGGTACAATGCGGTTGCCGATGAGTGGGTCGGGATCACGCCGGGCACTGACGGGTTGTTCATTCTGGCGCTTGTTCACGAGCTGCTGGAGGCGGGCAAAGTCGATCTGAATTACTTATCGCGCTATACCAACGCACCGTTTCTGGTGAACGGCGACACATCCTCACCGGAATTTGGACTGTTTTTGCGGGGTGATGACGGCAAACCACAGGTTCTGGACCGCGCCACCGGCAAGCCCGTGGCCTTTGATAAAAAAGGCATCAAGGCGGATATGGCGGGCAGCCTGCGGGCTGCTGGGATCACCCACCGTCCGGTTTTTCAGCTTTTGGCCGAAAAATACCTGACCGATGCGTACACGCCCGAAGCGGTCGCCGACCGCTGCGGCATTGCCGTCAAAGACATCAAACGTATCGCCGCCGAACTGGCGCATGTGGCTTTTGAGCAGGAAATCACCATTGATCAACCGTGGACCGACTGGAAAGGCGAACGACATGCCAGCATGACCGGGCGTCCGGTGTCGTTTCATGCCATGCGCGGAATCTCGGCGCATTCGAACGGTTTTCAGACCTGCCGCGCACTGCACATACTGCAAATTCTGTTGGGTTCGGTCGAAGTGCCGGGCGGATTTCGATTCAAACCGCCTTATCCCAAACCGATCGAAGCTCACCCCAGACCGCACGCCGGATTCAACACGGGCAAAGCGCTCAACGGCCCGCATCTGGGGTTCGTGCGCGGCCCTGAGGACCTGCTGCTCAAAGACGACGGTGCGCCGGTGCGCATCGACAAGGCGTTTACGTGGGAAAACCCGATGTCGAGCCACGGGCTGATGCATATGGTCATTTCCAATGCCCATGCCGGTGATCCCTACAAAATCGACACGCTGTTTTTGTATATGGCCAACATGTCGTGGAACAGTTCGATGAACACGACCAAAGTTATGGACATGCTGACCGACAGGGAAGACGACGGCGAATACGTCATCCCGCACATCATTTACTCTGATAGCTATTCAAGCGAAATGGTGGCTTACGCCGACCTGATCCTGCCCGATACCACGTATCTGGAGCGCCACGACTGCATGTCGCTGCTTGACCGCCCGATTTGTGAGGCCGACGCTTTGGCCGACAGCATCCGCTGGCCCGTGGTCGACCCCGTGCGCCCCGGTCACGAAGGCGTCCGTGGGTTTCAGTCTGCGTTGATCCAATTGGGCGCTAAGCTCGGGCTGCCGGGGATGGTGAACGCAGACGGTACAGCGACTTATGCGGATTACGCCGATTATATCGTCAATCATCAGCGCCGCCCCGGCGTCGGGCCGCTGGCCGGATTTCGCGGCAAGGACGGCCAGGGCAAGGGTCGCGGTGAACCCAACCCCAACCAAATCCAGGCCTACATCGACAACGGCGGTTTCTGGATCGACCATATTCCCGACGACGCGCTTTATTACAAACCCTGGAACGCCGCGTATCAGGACTGGGCGGTCAAGCGCGGTATTTTTGATGTGCCGCAACCCTATCTGTTTCAGCTTTACGTCGAGCCTTTGCGCAAATTCCAGTTGGCCGCCGAAGGCCACGGAGATATCCAGCCGCCCGACCGGTTGCGCGACCAGATCAAAGCGGGGATGGACCCGCTGCCGATCTGGTATGCGCCGTTCGAGGAAGACGTGATCGATACGGCTGAATTCCCGCTGCACGCGCTCACGCAACGCCCCGCCGCCATGTACCACAGCTGGGGGTCGCAAAATGCGTGGCTGCGCCAAATCCACGGTACTAATCCACTTTTCGTGCCGGGCAAGGTGTTCGAGGAACACGGATTCTCGGACGGTGACTGGGCGTGGCTGATCTCGCGCCACGGACGCATCAAGGTGCCGGTGGCGCGGATGGACGCGCTGAACGCCAAGACCGTCTGGACGTGGAACGCCATTGGCAAACGCAAGGGTGCGTGGGCCTTGGATGAAAAGGCACCCGAAGCCAACAAAGGCTATTTGCTCAATCACCTGATCAGCGAGCTGCTGCCGCCCAAAGCCGACGGTATGCGATGGTCGAACGCCGATCCGGTCACCGGTCAGGCGGCGTGGTTTGATTTGCGCGTCAAAATCGAAAAAGCCGAACGCACAGACGGTACCGCTTTGCCCGTGACGCCGGCGCAGCAGTCACCTGTGGGCAAAGGCCCGAAAAACGTGATCTACGGACAGGAGTTTTGAGATGACGGCGCTGCCAGCGACAACCGATCGTAAACTGGGCCTTGTGATTGACCTTGATACCTGCGTCGGCTGCCACGCCTGCGTGATCAACTGCAAGGAATGGAACACGTCGAACTACGGCGCGCCGCTGTCCGATATGGACGCATATGGTGCTAAACCCGTGGGCACATTCCTCAACCGCATTCACACGTATGAAGCCAAACAGACGGGGTGCAACGCCCAGACCGTGCATTTTCCCAAATCGTGCCTGCACTGCGAGGATGCACCTTGCGTCACCGTGTGTCCGACCGGCGCCAGCTACAAACGCGTGGAGGACGGCATCGTATTGGTAAATGAAGACAATTGCATCGGATGCGGGCTGTGCGCGTGGGCGTGTCCATATGGTGCGCGCGAGCTTGATCAGGCCGAAGGCGTGATGAAGAAATGCACGCTGTGCGTTGACCGGATTTACAACGAAAACCTGCCCGAAGAAGACCAGATTCCCGCCTGCGTGCGTACCTGCCCGGCGGGCGCGCGGCATTTCGGCGATTTTGCCGACCCTGACAGCGACGTCTCCAGATTGTCGCGCGAGCGCGGTGGACTGGAACTGATGGCCGAGCAAGGAACCAGGCCGGTAAACCGTTACCTGCCGCCCCGCCCTAAGGCCGACATTGAAGCCGCGCCAACGCGCGATAATCTTTCGCCATTTCTTGAACCCACTGTGGAAAAAGCCGGAGGATTTATTGGCTGGCTGGACAAAGCGTTGGAGCGGCTCTGATGCACCCCGCGCCCTCTGTCATTATTTTTACCGCGCTGTCGGGGCTTGGTTTTGGTCTGTTCGCCTGGCTTGGATTTGGTCTGCCTGAGGTCACCGGCGTCGCGGCGTTTGCGTTTTTCTTTGTTGCTTACGCGCTGGCGGTGGGTGGTTTGCTTTCGTCAACCTTCCACCTTGGCAACCCGCAACGCGCCATGAAAGCGTTCAGCCAATGGCGCACCAGCTGGCTAAGCCGCGAAGGCGTTTTCGCGGTGACGTCGCTTTGCGTTATGGGTGTCTATGCTATCGGGTTGATATTTCTGGATAAAAATTGGCATGTGGTTGGATGGATTGGCGCGGTTCTGTCGATAGGAACCGTGTTCACGACCTCGATGATTTATACTCAGATGAAGACGGTGCCGCGCTGGAACACAAAGATCACGCCGGTTTTGTTTTTGACCTATGCGCTGGGCGGTGGGGCCTTGCTGGCCGGGCAGGTGGCAACGGCGTCGATCCTGCTGATCGCGCTTACCGCGCTGCAGCTGTTAAACTGGGTGCACGGTGACAGGGCTTTTGCAACGGCAGGACATACGATTGAGACCGCAACGGCGCTGGGATTTCTGGGGCGCGTGCGTTTGCTGGAAAGCCCGCATACCGGCAGCAATTATTTGCTGCGCGAGATGGTGCATGTTGTCGGGCGCAAACACGCGTTAAAGCTGCGTGCCATCGCCATTGCGACGCTGGGTCTTTTGCCCGCCGCCATTTTGCTGTTGCTGCCGTTCAATCATGTGCTGGCGCTGCTCGCTGTTGCCAGCCATTTGATCGGGCTGTTTGCGGCGCGCTGGCTGTTCTTTGCCGAGGCCGAGCACGTGGTCGGGCTTTACTATGGTCAACGCTGAGGCGAAAGTGTCCGCCGCAACCACCCTCTGAATCCCCGACGGGATTTTATCCCGTGGGCTCGCAGCGCGCGTATTGCCTGCAAAAATAAAAGATCACAGCGCGAGAATCAAAAGCAGGATGCTGGCGATCACCAGCGCGATGCCCGATATTTCGCGCCACGTACTGACCTCTTTGAAAATAAAGTAGGACGCCAGAAAGGTGAACACCAGTTCGACCTGCCCCAGCGCCTTGACGTAGGCGGCGTGTTGCAACGCGAAGGCCGAAAACCAGCCGAGCGAGCCCAGCATCCCTGTGAAACCCACCAACCCGGACACGCGCCACGACCGCAATACTGCCGTGATTTCCCCGACTTCGCGCCAGCGCAGCCACAGCGCCATGACCAGCGACTGAAACAGCGTCACAAAGGCCAGAGTAAGCGCTGCGCGCATAAAAAACCCACCCTGATCAAGCGCCAGCGTGGCACCGCGGTAGCCGATTGCCGAGACGCCAAATAAAGCGCCCGACGCCATGCCGTAGCCTGACGCCTTGTTGAACAATCTGGCTTTCAGGCCCAGTTTTTTGTCGCGCTGAGGTGGATCCGCTAAGATCACCACGCCAACCAGCCCGACGGTGATGGCAAAAACACCGAAACGCGAAACCGATTCACCCAGAATGATCAGCGACAAAATCGCGGTCTGCACGACTTCGGTCTTTTTGAAAGTAATACCAACAGTGAAATTACGCTCAGCAAAAAGCGCGACCACGCAGAACGTTGCCAATATCTGCGCAACACCTCCGACCATGGCGAAGCCAAAAAAACGATACCCTGGCCCCGGCAAAGGTGTTGCAGAGAACCGCGCCAGGACGATCGCCAGCACCAATGCCAGCGGCGCCGCAAAGACAAAGCGCGCAAACGTCGCCCCACCCGTGGACAGCCGCGTTTGTTTCAAATGCTTTTGCAACATGAACCGAAGGTTCTGCATAAAAGCCGCAGCGATCGTGATAGGGATCCAGAGTGCCATTTTCGTTGTGTGCCACGCCGATCAAATCAGGTCGAGAGAATGTGACCGCATGAAACAGAAAATCTTGCTATAGGGGGCTATTATTTCTGAAACGAGGATCAAAATCATGTCCAACCGTCGCGAATTTCTGGTCAGCACGGCCGCCTTTGCTGCCGTTGCCACGATGGGACTGCCGCTGCGCGCAGCCGGTTCGTTCGAAATTACACGCACACCCGAAGAGTGGCAGGCGCGGCTAAGCCCCGCGCGCTATGCGATCCTGCGACTGGAAGCGACCGAAAAACCCTATGCTAATTCGTATAAAGGTGAAACGTCGCCATTGCTTAAAGAAGCGCGCAACGGCACCTATCATTGCGCCGGTTGCGATCTGGATGTCTATCCGTCGGCCACAAAATATGACAGTAAAACCGGCTGGCCCAGTTTTTGGAACCCGATTGCCGGCAACGTGCGTTACAAGGGTGACAAAAAACTGGCGGTTGCTCGCACCGAAGTTCATTGTCGGCGCTGCGGCGGGCATTTGGGACACGTCTTTAACGACGGGCCGCAACCCACGGGCAAACGCCATTGTCTGAACGGGCTGTCGCTGCATTTCAAAGCGGCCTGATGACGGTGATCCGTCAGCTGCGCCAGCGGTTGTTGCAGTAGTTATGGTTGAGGGTCGGGGTTCACCGTATGCCCGTCGACCGCGATGACCTGACCCGAAACCAGCCGCGACCGGGCACCGGCCAGAAACACCGCCATATCTGCAATATCCGAGGCGTGCACAAACGACCGCATCGATGTTCCACCGGCGTACCCTGCGTAAACCTGATCGCGCGTCATACCCTTGGCGGCGGCTTCGCGGACCAGCACGCCGTCCATACGCGGTCCTTCCACCGCACCGGGACAGATCGCATTGGCGCGGATATTGTAAGGGCCAAGTTCCATGGCCAGCGTTTTCATCAGACCGATTATCGCCCATTTCGCCGCAGAATAAGGCGCGCGACCGGGGTAGCCAAACTGGCCCGCCGTTGACGAAGTCAAAATCATCGATCCCGATTTTTGGGCTTTCATCAAGGGTGCCGCGTATTTGGCCGCTAAAAATGCGCCTTCCAGATTAACCGAGACACAGGCGCGCCAGTCGGCCAGATTGACGGACTCGATCGGCGCGGTAGGACCTGCGGAACCCGCGTTGGCGCACAGTGTATCAAGCCCGCCCCAATCGGCGGAAACCCTGCGAAACATGTCTTTGACTGCGGCTTCGTCGGTGACGTCGACGTGACTTTTGTGCCAGTCATCCGGCAGCGTGTCCAATGCCACCCGATCGACATCGGCGATCCAGACGCGGGCACCGTCATTGGCAAAGCCATGCGCCATGGCCAGCCCGATGCCCGCAGAACCACCTGTGATCAATACCCTCATGAGCGGGACGCGCCGACGAAACGGCCGGTTTGTGCGGGGCGTGGCAGCCTAGCGTGGTGCGCGGCAATCGCTGCCAGTTTTTCAGCGATATGACCGGCGGGCGGTGACGGGCGGCGCGTTTTCAGACTAACGTGGATCAGCACCTGTTCGCAGGTGGCCAAAAGACGGCCGTTTTGCGCGAACATGCTGTTGACGATATGCATGGTCTTGCCCGACCCCGACAGGCACAGCGTGTCCACGTAGATGCTCGCGCCCGCCGCGACCTCATCCACGTGGCAAATATGCGTTTCGGCGGTAAAATAGCTGCCGCCTTTGGCGATATAAGCGGCGTCACAACCGACGAACGCCATGAACCGGTCGGTCGCTTCGGAAAATGCCTGCAGGTAGCGGGCTTCGTTCATGTGGCCGTTGAAATCCAGCCAGTCGGTCGGAACGACGCGGTGGGCCGACCGGATCGGCAGGGTCAGATCGATTTCGGTGTTGCGGGTGTTCAGCAATCTGTCGTCGTGGTGCTTGAGCACCGACCCGGCGCCCCAGTTTTGTGCCTTGAGTGCGCGCAGGATTGCCACCAGGTTGTCGTCCCTGATCTTTTCCAGATCGCCCGGCGACAGGTTGCCGGCCTGCGCGTCGCATTGCGCGCCAACCGTTTCCACCAAATCGTCGGTCAGATCGGGAACTTCGGTCAGCCTGGTCCATGGCCATTTCAGACAGGGACCGAACATCGCCAGCATGGCGCGCATACCGCCTTCACCGCCCGCCAGATGAAAGGTCTGCATGGTGCCCATCTGCGCCCAGCGCAGCCCCGGGCCATAAGCAATCGCCGCGTCGATTTCGGCAGCGGTCGCCACGCCGTCGCTGAGCAACCACAGCGCCTCGCGCCACAGCGCCTCTTGCAGACGATCCGACAGAAAACCCTCTATCTCGACGCGACAAACCAGCGGTTTCATACCGAGTTCGGTGTAAAGTTCCTGGGCCCATGCGATGTGTTTGGTGGCGGTCGCCTTTCCTGCCACCAGTTCAACCAGCGGCAGCAGGTAAACCGGATTGAACGGATGAGCGACAATCAGACGTTCCGGGCAGTCCATCTTGGCCTGAAGCTCGCTGGGCAGGATGCCCGAGGTGGACGAGGCGATGACTCCGCCTGTGTTCACCGCCTCGATCGCGGTGTAAACGGCGCGTTTGACGTCCAGCCGTTCAGGGACCGACTCAACGATCAACGGCACGCCCTGTGCGGCGTCGCCAATGGTGGCGCAAAAGGTCAGTGCGCCCTCACGGGGCAGCGCCACGTCGCTCAGACCCGGCAAGGTGCGCCGCGCATTGTCCAGCACCGCAGTAATTTTGCGTTGTGCCTCTGGGTCGGGATCAAAAATCCGCACGTCCCAGCCATGCAACAAAAGCCGCGCCGCCCAACCACCGCCAATCACGCCGCCGCCGATGATCCCGGCGGTTTGCGCGCTGCTCATTTGGCCCAATCAGGGCAGCGCAACAGTTCGGCGTATTGGCCGAAATCGCTGATGATCAACAGTCGGTCATTGTGGGTAAGAACGTATATCTCGTCAAATCGTTCGACGAAACCGGCGTCCAGACATTCGGTTTTAACCAGCCACGAGCGTCCGACACCCGTGGGACTGATCGCCTTGAATTCACAACTGAATTCCAATCCAAAGATGCCATCGCTATCGTAGAGAACCGGTGTTTCCTCGCCCACGTCTCCGGCATTTTTACAATAGGCCAACGTGTCAGTCCAATAGCCGATCAGCGGTTGCGGCAGTTCGGCGCGTGCCGCAGTGCCGACGACGGCCAAAGCAAATATCACTGAAAAAACTCTCATATTGGTTCCCTTTTGGTTAGGCCAAGGCGCGCGCGCACGGCCTCGGGGCCGATGACATTGGCGCCCAGAGCTTTGATAATGCCCACGGCTTTGGAAACCAGTTGATCGTTGCTGGCGGGCACGCCGCGCGACAGAAACAGGTTGTCCTCAAGCCCCACGCGCACATTGCCACCCGCCAGAACGGACGCCGCCACATAGGGCATTTCGTGACGTCCCAGCGCGAACGCCGACCAGTGCCAGTCGGGCGGCACGTTATTGACCATCGCCATGAATGTGTTCAGATCATCGGGCGCGCCCCAGGGCACGCCCATGCACAGCTGCACCAGTGCCGGGCTGTCGATGACGCCTTCGGACAGCAATTGTTTGGCGAACCACAGGTGGCCAGTGTCAAAGGCCTCGATCTCGGGTTTCACGCCCAGTTCGGTGATCATGGCCCCCATGGCACGCAGCATGCCCGGCGTGTTGGTCATGACATAATCGGATTCCGCAAAGTTCATGGTGCCGCAGTCAAGCGTGCAAATCTCGGGGCGGCAGTCCGCTACATGCGCCAGACGCTCGGACGCGCCCGCCATGTCGGTGCCTGCACCCGGCGGCAGTGGTTTTTCCACACTGCCGAACACCATATCGCCGCCCATGCCTGCCGTCAGGTTCAAAACAACGTCGGTGTCAGCGGCGCGGATGCGTTTTGTTACTTCGCGATAAAGCTCCGGATCGCGCGACGGTGTACCGGTCCCGGGGTCACGGACGTGGCAATGCACAATTGCCGCCCCGGCTTTGGCGGCGGCGATGGCGCTGTCGGCGATGTCCTTCGGGCTGCGTGGCACGTAGGGCGATTTATCCTGCGTGCTGCCAGAACCGGTGACGGCGCAGGTGATAAAAACGTCGCGGTTCATAGCAAGCGGCATGGGTTGTCCTTGTTATATAGGCATCGGGTAATGGCGGTATGTGGCCTGAATTTCGGCCATCACCTCGTCCGATAACGTGATATCAGCTGCACCCAACGCCAGTTTCAACTGTGCCATCGTCGTCGCGCCAAATATCGCCGAACCCATGAACGGGCGGGTCAAACACCACGCGATGGCCATTTGGCTGGGGTCCAGCCCGTGGCGCTGTGCGATATCCAAATACGCGTCATGCGCCGGCCACAGATGTTCATTGATACGCCCGCCGACCTCGACGCCAAAACTGCGGCGCGACCCTTGCGGTGTGACGTCTCCGGCGTATTTGCCACTGAGAATACCGGCGGCATTGGGCGAAAACGCCAGCAGACCAACGTTTTCATTATGCGCCAGTTCGGCCATGTCCAGATCAAAATGACGACACAGCAGCGAGTATTCGTTCTGTACGCTGGCCACGCGCGGCAGGCTGTTGTCCTCGGACAGGCGCAACCACTGTGCTGTGCCCCACGCGCTTTCGTTGGACAGGCCGAAATGGCGGATTTTACCGGCGTCCACATGGCCTTGCAGCGCGCTTAGCAATTCGAACATGTGATCCAGTGTAGCCGCCTTGTCCTGCCCGGTCGGATCGTACGTCCAGTTTTGGCGAAACGCATAAGACCCGCGATTGGGCCAGTGCAGTTGATAGAGATCGATGCAGTCAACCTGCAATGATTTCAACGAGTTATGCAGCGCAATTTCCAGTGTGGCCGGAGACGGCTTTGCCCCGTCGCGCACATTCATGTAACCCGCGCCCGATATTTTTGTCGCAATGATCACCTCATCGCGCCGTCCCGAGCTGGCGATCCAGTCACCGATAATGCGCTCGCTGTTGCCCTGGGTTTCTTTGGACAGCGGATTCACCGGATACATTTCCGCCGTGTCAATGAAATTGACGCCGTGATCGAGTGCCATGTCGATCTGCTGATGCGCCTCGGCGGCCGTGTTCTGGGTGCCCCAGGTCATCGAGCCAAGGCAAAGCTGGCTGACGTTCAGGTCGGTTTGTCCAAGGGGGGATTTTCGCATGGTGTCTCCGGTTATCTCATCGGAACAATCTGTATCTGCCCGCCTGCCAGATGCAAGGGGTGTAAATGTTTTTGGTATTGCGGTGACGACGCGTCGTGGCATTTTTGGTTTGAGATTTGCAGCTTGAGAACATATCGTGAACATACTATCCTGCCACCATGTCGACTCAACACCTGTCCCGCCGCAGCCACCGCCCGAAATCCGGGCAGGTTCTGATCGGCGATCTGACCCTGACGCGGGCGCGCGCGCATGAATTTTGCGGCGCAGCGCGGCGCACGCTGGCGCTGATACTGGCGCAAGATATGGACGGCGACATCTATTGGATCAGGCCCGGATGGGGGCACGATCATCTGCACGCCGAAGGGGTGGTCGATTTTATCAACCCCGGGCGCATCACCACGGTTGCGCCTAAACGCCCCGAGGATCTGCTGTGGTGCATGGAGGAAATCCTGCGCGCCGGTTGTGTGCCGCTGGTGGTGTGCGAACTGCCGGGACCCGCCCATATGACTCCGGTGCGCCGTCTGCATCTGGCGGCCGAGACCGGCGCGCGCGAGGGTAGCCAGATACCGCTGGGCCTGCTGTTGACGCCGGGCAACGGCGGCTCGCAAGGCGTGGAAAGCCGCTGGCATATGGCCCCGCGCCACGCAGCGGATGTAACGCGCTGGCATCTGGAACGCCGCCGCGACCGCATGGCACCGGTGGCTGCGTGGGAATTGCAGCGGGCTAAGGGGCGGTTCAGCATGCGCGCCCTTGCTGCCAGTGTGGATGCACAGCACTATAAGGCGGACACTGCCCAGGTCAGGGCCCATTAAACGAAGCGACGACTCGTCCGGCTCGGCAGCAAAATGCATTGTACCCCCACGGAAACGCACAAAACCCACCAATGTCGCGCCAATTTCGCTTGAAAAGGGGGGCCGGTCGGCGCTAGAATAAGGTCAGGCTCTCTAAATATGCACCACTGGCGCTAACACCCAAGGACAGCACATGGACATTGGCCCGGCAACAAGGGACGATTGCGACGCCATCGCCGCACTGTGGAACCCGATCATCAACGACACGACGATCACCTTCAACAGCCAGCCAAAAACGGTGGAAATGCTGCGCGAATTGCTGGAAGCCAAAACGCGCGACGACCAGCCGTTTCTGCTGGCCCGGGACGGCGATGCCCTGGCCGGGTTTGCCACTTATGGTCGCTTTCGCGGCGGAAACGGCTATGACCGCACGGTTGAACACACGATCATGCTCGGCGCTCACGCCCGCGGCCGGGGTTTGGGGCGGGTATTGCTGACAGCGATCGAAGACCACGCGCGCACGCGCGCAATCCACACCATGGTCGCCGGACTGAGCGCTGACAACGGTGCGGCGATCGCTTTTCATGCGGCCATGGGGTACGTTGAAAGCGGCCGCATGGCGCAGGTGGCGCGTAAATTTGGCCATTGGCAAGACCTTGTACTCATGCAAAAAACCCTCAACACGCCCAAGTAAAGCATCCGATTATGTCCCTCTGGTCCCGCATCGCCGACGCTGTTGCCGCCCTTGCGCAGGGTGAACCGCTTTCGAACGTGTTCGAAAAGCTGCACACGCCGCCCGAACGCACGGTCGGTTTTGCCATCGCTGTCATCGCGCTCAGTGCCAAGATGGCCAAGGCCGACGGACGTGTTACCCGCGACGAGGTCACCGCGTTTCGTCAGGTCTTTCACATTCCTAAAAAGGATGAAACGCAGGCCGCCCGTGTGTTCAATCTGGCGCGACAGGACACTGTGGGGTTTGAAACCTACGCCCGCGCCATCGCCGCGATGTTCAAGGACAACGATCAGGTGCTCGAAGACCTGCTTGAGGGCCTGTTTTACATCGCCATGGCCGACGGTGAATTTCACCCCAAAGAAGACGATTTCCTGCACAAGGTGGCTCTGATATTCGGCGTAACAGAGCAGCGTTTTCGCACGTTGCGTATCCGTTTTGCCCCTGCGGCCCTACCTGACGCCTACGCGGTGCTGGGCGTTGATCCCGATACGCCGCTTGAAGACATCCGCAAAGTCTGGCGCCGCGCGGTGCGTGACACCCACCCCGACCAGATGATGGCGCGCGGCGTGCCCGAAGAGGCGGTGAAACTGGCAACCAAACGGTTGGTTGCGGTCAATCTGGCGTGGGAAGAAATAGCCCAGGACCACGCACGGTGAGACTGGCCACCTATAATGTCGAATGGTTCGACAAGCTGTTTGACGATCAGGACCGGCTGAAAAACGACAACGAATGGTCAGCCCGTCACAACGTGACACGCGCTGCGCAAATCGCGGCACTGGGCACGGTTTTAAAGGCGCTCGATGCTGATGCAATCTTGGTTGTCGAGGCCCCCGCCAGCACCGGAGGGCGCGCATCAACAAAGGCGTTGTCAAATTTCGCCGCGCACGCAAAATTGCGCACATCTGCAGCAATCGGCGGATTTGCCAATGACACACAGCAAGAGATTGCACTGCTTTATGACCCCGGCAAACTGAGCGCGCGTCACGATCCACGCGGTCTGCGCGCGCAGGGCGCACCGACGACTCTGGCGCCGCCCTTTGACAGCCAGTTCCGCGCCGATCTGGCAGGTGACACGGGTCCAACGTCGATACGGTTTTCCAAGCCGCCGCTCGAAGTCGAAATGATCCCCACAGGCAAAACACCGATCCGGCTGATCGGTGTCCACGCCAAATCAAAAGCGCCGCATGGCGCACGAAACCTGAAGCAGCAAATCCAGATTTCGCTGGCAAACCGACGCAAGCAGCTGGCGCAGTGCCTGTGGCTTCGCGAACGTATCAACGAGCACATGAACGCGGCTGAGCCGCTGATTGTTCTTGGCGATCTGAACGACGGCCCCGGTCTGGATGATTACGAAAAAATGTTTGGCCATTCGGGCGTCGAGATTGTCCTGGGCAAAAACCTGCCCGACGCGCAACGTCTTTACGATCCGCACGCGGCTCTGGCTCAGTCTCCGCGTCCCGGAGCCTTGCCGACAACGGCGCGGTTCTACAATCAAGGCGAAAACCGGTTTTTGAATGCGCTACTGGATTATATCATGGTGTCTTCGGATTTGCGCCAAAAAGCCGTAAACTGGCGCATATGGCATCCCTTCAACGACAAAGACTGTTTTGCCGACACCGATCTGCGCAACGCGCTGTTGACGGCTTCCGATCATTTCCCCGTGACGCTGGACATCGCGCTTTGAAAACCACCTTGCAACCCTTGAACCGGTGCGGTCTTTGACCTTATGTCACCTCTGTCCATCAGATTGAAAAGGTATGACAACATGTTTCACCGCCACCCCACATTTGAAAAACCTGAAACCGGCGGCAGCGGAGATTTCGGCGATATGCCGGAGTGGAATCTCGATGATCTTTATCCGACCGTAGACGGGCCCGAGATAACCGGCGATCTGGAATGGCTGAACGGCGAGTGCGCAAGTTTTGCAGAGGATTACGAGGGCAATCTCGTCGGTTTGTCCGCCGCTGAATTGCTGCGCTGCATAAGGCGGTACGAGGCCATTCAAACCACATCGGGACGCATCATGTCGTTTGCGGGGCTGCGCTATTATCAAAACACAACGGATGCAGGGCGCGCCAAGTTCATGTCCGATATGCAGGGGCGTCTGACCGATATGTCAACACCGCTGGTGTTCTTTTCGCTGGAACTGAATCGGGTCGATGACGGTGTTCTGGACGGTTTGCTTGGTGAAAATGCCGATCTGGCGCGTTATGCCCCTGTTCTGCGGCGTATGCGGGCCATGAAACCATACCAGTTGTCCGATGAGTTGGAAAAATTCCTGCACGACCAATCGGTTGTCGGGGCCACAGCGTGGAACCGCCTGTTCGACGAGACCACCGCGTCGATGACCTTTGACGTGGACGGTGCGGCGCTGAACCTTGAAAGCACGCTGAACCTGCTGACCGATCCGGACCGCGCCAAACGCCGCGCGGGAGCAGAGGCCGTCGCCAAAGGCTTTGGTGAAAAACTGCCGCTGTTTGCCCGCATCACCAATACGCTCGCCAAGGAAAAAGAGATCGACGACCGCTGGCGCACGTTACCAACGCCGCAAACCGGGCGGCATCTGTCCAACGACGTCGAACCCGATGTGGTTGCCGCTCTGCGCGATGCGGTGGTCGCCGCCTATCCGAAACTGTCGCACCGCTATTACAAGCTAAAGGCCAAGTGGCTGGGGCTTGATACCCTGCAGGTCTGGGACCGCAACGCGCCACTGCCCCGGCAGGACAGCAAACCGGTCGATTGGGCGGCTGCGCGCGACATTGTGCTGGGGGCTTACCGGGATTTTGCCCCCGAAATGGCCGATATGGCTGCACCTTTTTTTGACAAAGGCTGGATCGACGCGGCCACCAAACCGGGCAAGGCACCGGGCGCATTTGCCCATCCAACGGTGACCACCGTGCACCCCTATGTGATGCTGAATTATCTTGGTAAACCACGCGACGTGATGACACTGGCGCACGAACTTGGCCACGGCGTGCATCAGGTTCTGGCCGCCGCTCAGGGCGAGTTACTGTCGTCAACTCCGCTTACTCTGGCCGAAACCGCCAGCGTGTTTGGCGAAATGCTGACATTCAGGAAACTGCTGGCCGACGCACCGGATCAGGCCACCCGCAAAACCCTGCTGGCCGGCAAGGTCGAAGACATGATCAACACCGTCGTGCGCCAGATCGCGTTTTACGATTTTGAATGCAAACTGCACGATGCACGCGCCAAGGGCGAACTGACCCCCGACGATATCAACGCGCTTTGGATGTCAGTGCAGGCGCAAAGTCTGGGACCGGTATTTGAGTTCATGGAGGGCTACGAGGTTTTTTGGGCCTATATTCCGCATTTTATCCATTCACCGTTTTATGTCTACGCCTATGCGTTTGGCGACGGTCTGGTGAACGCGCTTTATGCGGTCTACGAAGAGGGCGACCCCGGCTTTCAGACGAAATATTTTGATATGCTGAAGGCGGGGGGGTCAAAACACCACAAGGAACTGCTGGCGCCCTTTGGGCTGGATGCGTCGGACCCGAAATTCTGGGACAAGGGGTTGGATATGATCTCCGGGATGATTGATGAATTGGAGGCCATGGAGGGGTAGTGCGCCGACGCGAATTGCTTTAGCTTTTGATGTCTTTTTCCATCACTTTGAACTGGCTGACGATTTTGTGGATGCCGTCGGCACCACCCGCCAGCAGCAGCGCGGTGATAATAACATCTGCAAAGCGGAACACCGCCAGCTGGCCGGCTTGATTGGCCAGCGGGCCGGAAACGACACCTTGGGTCATTTCAACAAAATTCGCGAATACGCGCACGCCCGCCGCCGCCACAAGCACCGACAGGAACACCGATACCGCCGCCGCCGATCTGGCTTTTTTGACACGTAGCTTTTCCAGCCCGTCCTGCGCGTTCTCGACTGCCTGCGCCAATTCCCCGCGCGCCGCAGCCAGCTGGTCCTGCATATCCGCCGTGGTCTTTAGACGGGTGTCAACCAGTTTGGCGTCCGCACCGGGCTGTGTCGGTCGCGCCGCATCAATATTGAGCGACTCTTCAAGCATCATGATTTTGTTTCTGGCAATCCTGATCCAACGACGCAGTCGCAGATCGTCGACCCCGTATTCGTTGCTGATGAAAACTTCGACTGCACGCTCGATTACCAGTGCGAAAAAGATCAGTGACAGCAGTTTGGCACCAACATCGGCGCTGGTAACACTCGCGGTATTCACCACTATATATCCGTTCCACGCCGCCAGGAATGCCACCAAAACGGTGACAAAAAGAACGACAAGCGGCTTGCTGATTGCATGCATAATACACCTTCAAAAATGGTTGATTTAATGAGGTGTAATCTAGCAGAGGTTGAACCGAAAATCAATGTGCGCGGCGATTTTCCCGGGTTCAGCCCGGCATGGTTAAATGAGGCAGATCATTCCGCCATGGCCAACATGCCCTTTTCAGCCGCCAAAGACCGCATCTTTTTCTGCAGTTTTTCAAACGCGCGCACTTCGATTTGGCGGATGCGTTCGCGACTGACGTTGTACTGCTCGGAAAGCACTTCCAACGTGATGGGTTTGTCTTCCAGTTTGCGTTTTACCAGAATGTCTTTTTCGCGGTCGTTAAGCTCGCTCAGCGCTTCGCCCAGTAGTTCGCGACGTGTTTCCAATTCATTCTTTTCAGCATATTCGGTCGCCTGATCCGCATCTTCGTCTTCGAGCCAGTCCTGCCATTCAGAGCTACCCTCGCCTTCAACGCCGATTTGCGCGTTCAGCGATGCATCGCCGCCGGACATGCGGCGGTTCATAGAAGTGACTTCCTTTTCGGTCACGTTCAGTTCGTTGGCGATACGTGCCAGATTTTCTGGATGCAGGTCGCCTTCTTCCAAAGCGCCGATTTTGTTCTTGGCTTTACGCAGGTTGAAAAATAGCTTTTTTTGCGCCGAGGTCGTGCCCATTTTAACCAGCGACCAGCTGCGCAGTACGTATTCCTGAATGCTGGCGCGGATCCACCACATGGCGTAGGTCGCCAGTCGGAAACCTTTGTCGGGATCAAAGCGTTTAACCGCCTGCATCAGGCCCACATTGGCCTCGGATACCACTTCGGCGGTCGGCAACCCGTAGCCGCGGTAGCCCATGGCTATTTTCGCGGCGAGACGCAGATGCGACGTCACCAGTTTATGCGCGGCACCGGAATCTTCGTCTTCGACCCAGCGTTTGGCCAGCATAAATTCCTCGTCTGGCTCCAGCATCGGGAATTTGCGGATGTCCTGCATATAGCGATTCAACCCCTGTTCGGGTGACGGGGCCGGAAGATTGGCGTAGCTCATGGTCTGTCCTTTTTGCGATGCCGTGGCATTCTTGCGGCTTTACGTAAGCGCGACTTGGGTCTTTTCAAGAATAAATTCTTGAATGGTGCAAAATAATTGGTGATTACTAAAAGTTCGTTATCCACGTTTAAGTGTTTATATATAACGGCTTAGTCGAATAATAGTCGATTATTTCGATCAGGCAAATTAATGTGAATGAAACTTACATTAACCGGTGCCGCAAAGGTGTTATTCCGACAATTGTGTAACCAGCGCCGCCATGTCTTCAGGCAATTCCGCCGAAAAACGCAACGCACGACCGGATCGCGGGTGCACGAATCCCAGACTGGCGGCGTGCAGGGCTTGCCGTGGGAAAACTGCCACCGCGGCCTGTCCCGACTCGCCAAGAGCGCCCGCCTTGATGCGCCGTTTGTGCCCGTAGGTCTGATCGCCTATCAACGGGTGACCGACGTGCGACAGGTGTACCCTGATCTGGTGGGTGCGTCCGGTTTCAAGCCAGCAGTCAAGCAGCGCTGCGGTGCCTGCGCCAAATTCCTGCATCACCTTGCAACGGGTAATTGCGTGGCGACCGGCGTCGCGCACCACAGTCATACGTTTGCGGTCGGTTTTGTGGCGCGCTATATTGCCAGAAATGCGCGTGATATTGCCCGGCTCGAACGCTACGCCGGACAGTCCCGCCAACCGCGGATCACCGCGCGACGGCACGCCATAAACCACTGCGCGGTAGTGGCGTTCGATCGAATGGTCGGCGAATTGCCCCGCCAACCGCTGATGGGCTAAATCGGATTTGGCGACGACCAGCACACCTGATGTGTCTTTGTCGATGCGATGCACGATCCCCGGGCGGGCGCGACCACCGAACCCGGACAAAAGGTCACCACAGTGATGCAACAACGCGTTGACCAACGTACCGTTGGGCGACCCCGGCGCGGGATGCACCACCATTCCGGCGGCTTTATTGACCACGATCACGTCATCGTCTTCGAACAGAACATCCAGTGGTATGTTTTCGGGTCGGGCATTGATATCGTCCGTGGGAGGCATGGCGACGACCCACTGTTCACCCGCAACGGCCTTGGTTTTCAACGCCGTCACGACGTCGCCGCCCAAACGTCGGACCTGCCCGCCTTCGATTAGCCTGACAAGCCTTGAGCGCGACAAAGCGCTTGCCTCTGGCGCATGGGTCGCCAGCGCCTTATCAAGCCTTTGCGGCGGGTTCGCGCCCACCGTGATTATTAGCCCGGTTTTTGAAAGGTCGCTCATGCAAGACGCTCCGGATGGTTACAGGGAACCGGGCAATTTGCGGTTCCTGCGGATCATGGTAACGGTGTTGACCGCCAGTATGATACTGGGCCTTGTAACGGTCATTGTTTTAATTGTCATCCGTGTGCCCAGCGTCATTCGCACCGTGGACGATCCCTTGCCCCTGCCCGCAACGCTGGCGCTGCCCGACGGCACCAAAGCCACCGCCTTTACCATGGGCACCGATTGGTTCGCCGTGATCACCGACGAAGATCAGATCGTCATTTTCAATCGCGACGACAACACTGTGCGCCAGACCATTCACATTGAACCGCGCTAAGCGGTGCGTCTTGAATAAAGGCGACATTCCAACGATATTCACGCTATGAGTCTGCCCCCGACATTTCTGGAAGACCTGCGCACCCACCTGTCGATTGCACAGGTGGTCGGGCGCAAGGTGGTCTGGGACAACAAAAAAACCAACGCGGGTAAAGGTGATTACTGGGCGCCCTGCCCGTTTCATCAGGAAAAAACCGCGTCTTTTCATGTCGATGACAAAAAAGGATTTTACTATTGCTTTGGCTGCCACGCCAAGGGTGACGCGCTGAATTTCATCCGCGAAACCGAAAACGTCGGTTTTATGGACGCCGTTGAAATCATGGCGCGCGAAGCCGGAATGACCATGCCTGCGCGTGACCCCAAAGCACAGGAAAAGGCCGACCGCAACGCTCAGTTGGCGCAGGTCATGGAATCGGCGGTGCAGTTTTACCGCTTGCAATTGAAAACCTCGGTCGCCTCGGATGCGCGGAGCTATTTACAACAGCGCGGATTGTCCGGCGATACCCAGACCCAGTTTGAAATTGGCTTTGCCGCCGACGTACGACAGGGACTATATCAACATCTGCGCGAAAAAGGTGTTTCGGATGATTTGATCATAACCGCCGGTCTTGCGGTCAAACCCGACGACGGCGGCGCGCCATTTGACAGGTTTCGCGGCCGCATCATATTTCCTATCCGCGACCCGCGCGGGCGCGCTATCGCCTTTGGTGGTCGCGCCATGGATCCCAACGCGCGCGCCAAATACCTGAATTCGCCCGAAACCCCGCTGTTTGACAAAGGCCGCTGCCTGTACAATTTCGCCGCGGCGCGCACTGCGTCAGGGCATAGCGGGCAACTGGTGATCGCCGAGGGTTATATGGACGTGATCGCGCTGGCACAGGCCGGAATAGCGCACGCGGTGGCACCGCTGGGCACCGCGATTACTGAGACGCAGTTGCAATTGATGTGGCGGATATGCCCTGAACCTACGTTGGCGCTCGACGGCGATACGGCAGGCCAGCGGGCTGCTGTGCGCGCGGTCGATCTGGCTCTGCCACTGCTGGAGCCCGGCAAGTCGCTGCGCTTTGCGCTGCTGCCGGGCGGGCTTGACCCCGACGATCTGATCAGGTCTCAGGGTGTGGCGGCCATGCGCGATCTGCTGGAGCGTGCCCACCCGATGATCGAACTTTTGTGGCAGCGCGAGGTGGACGGCAAGGTGCTTGACAGCCCGGAACGGCGGGCGGCTCTCGACGCCAGCCTGAAATCGGCGCTCGCCAAAATCAACGACAGCGCCGTGCGCAATCATTACACAGCCGCGATCCGTCAGTTGCGCAATGACTTGTTCAAGCCGCCCGCGCGTCCGTGGCGCGGTGCGGGGCGGAATAATCAGGCACCGGCAAAAGCCACCGAAAGCGCAAAAACTTCGCTGCTCGCGCAGGCCGGTGGTGCGGATGGACAGGAACATATGCGCGAAACCGTCATTCTGGCACTGTGTCTGACCTATCCGGACATCCTGCATCGATTTGAAACAGCGCTGGAAAAACTGCCCTTCCGCACCCCCGGTTACGCCGGTCTGCGCGATATTTTATTGGCGGAAGGTCAGGAAGACGGGCACCTGTCCCTTGCGGACAAAATAGATGCTGAACTGGGCGCGGGCACGGTTGAAAAACTGCTCAGCCACCGCCATGTAAAAATCGCGCCCGCGCTTCGGGCAAATATTGATAACGAAACTGCCGCTTTTGCGCTGGCCGAGGAACTGGCCAAACACGAAGCCAATCGCGGCGCCATCCAGGAATTGTCGGACGCTATGCACGACATCGAGGGGTTGGTCGACGAAGGGCTGACGTGGCGGTTGCTGAGCGCTGCGCAGGCCCGTCACGCGGCGTCCCGCGCGCAGCTTGCGGACGGGAAAGATGACGATGAAACCAAAATCCTGTCCGAAGGGCTGCAAAACCTGATCGATAATCAGATTTGGGTAAAGAAAAAACAGTAAAGTGCATTGCGAATCAGTGATTCGCCGTGTTGATTCGCCCCACAGTGATTCGCCGACCGATTCGCCAGTGTGATTCGCACCTGTGCGCCCGCAAATTCAAGTGCCCGCCCGCCTTAAATCCCCTCTACCGGAGTGACCGATGGCCGCCAAAGACACCGAAGTAACCAAAGGCGACGACGCGCCGGAATCCACATCTCCCGAAATCGGCATGGATCAGGCCGCCGTCAAAAAGATGATCGGTGCCGCACGCACACGCGGGTACATCACCTACGACGAGCTTAATCAGGTTCTGCCACCCGATCAGGTTTCGTCCGAACAGATCGAAGACGTGATGTCGATGCTGTCTGAAATGGGCATCAACATCATCGAGGACGACGACGCCGAAGAAGACGCGGAAAAATCGACTGCCGTGGTGGAAGCCAACGACTCAAAAGAAGTGGCCGTTGCAACAACGACCAAGGAAGTTTTGGACCGCACAGACGATCCGGTGCGGATGTACCTGCGCGAAATGGGCACGGTGGAACTGCTGTCGCGCGAAGGTGAAATCGCCATTGCCAAGCGCATCGAGGCCGGTCGCAACACCATGATCGCGGGGCTGTGCGAAAGTCCGCTGACCTTTCAGGCCATCACCATCTGGCGCGACGAATTGCTGGAAGAGGAAATCCTGCTGCGTGACGTGATCGATCTGGACACCACGTTCAACGCTTTTGTCGGCGAAGACGAAGAAGAAACCATCGAATCGGGTCTTGGATCCACCATGCCAGGGTCGCCGCCGCGCCCGGCACCGGCACCGGCCCCCAAGGCGGAAGAAAAGCCCAAAGAACCCGAAGTCGACGCCGAGGGCAACCCGATCAAGTCGGAAGACGGATACGACGATGACGAGGACGAGGACGACGAAGACGAACAGGCCAATCTGTCGCTGGCAGCGATGGAAGAGGCGCTTAAACCCCGCGTTCTGGAAACGCTCGGGCATATCGCCGACGACTACACAAAGCTGGCCGATATGCAGGATGTGCGGATTTCTGCCACGCTGAACGAGGATTCGTCGTTTTCCAAAGCACAGGAAAAAAAGTATCAGGCGCTGCGTTCGGAAATCGTCGAACTGGTCAACTCGCTACATCTGCATAACAACCGCATTGAGGCGCTGATCGACCAGTTGTACGGTATCAACCGCAAAATCATGTCGATCGACGGATCGATGGTCAAACTGGCGGACCAGTCGCGCATCAATCGCCGCGATTTTGTCGAAAGCTATCGCGGCTATGAGCTCGACCCGACGTGGCTGGATCGTATCGGCGAAAAACCCGGACGCGGCTGGACCACGTTTATCGAGCGATTCAAAGCCAAAGTGGTCGATCTGCGCAGCGAAATGGCCGAGGTTGGCCAATATATCGGTGTCGACATCCCCGAATACCGCCGCATCGTCAATCAGGTGCAAAAGGGCGAAAAAGAGGCCCGCGCCGCCAAAAAGGAAATGGTCGAGGCCAACCTGCGGCTGGTGATCTCGATCGCCAAGAAATACACCAACCGCGGCCTGCAGTTTCTTGACCTCATTCAGGAAGGCAACATCGGCCTGATGAAGGCGGTCGACAAATTTGAATACCGCCGTGGCTACAAATTTTCGACCTACGCCACCTGGTGGATCCGGCAGGCCATCACGCGCTCAATCGCCGATCAGGCCCGCACCATCCGTATCCCTGTGCACATGATCGAAACCATCAACAAACTGGTGCGCACCGGGCGGCAAATGCTGCACGAAATCGGTCGTGAACCGACGCCCGAGGAACTGGCGGCAAAACTGCAAATGCCGCTGGAAAAGGTGCGCAAGGTGATGAAGATCGCTAAGGAACCGATTTCGCTGGAAACACCCATTGGCGACGAAGAAGACTCACAACTTGGCGATTTCATCGAGGACAAGAACGCCGTGCTGCCGCTGGACAGCGCCATTCAGGGGAACCTGAAAGACACCACGACGCGGGTGCTGGCGTCACTGACCCCGCGCGAAGAACGGGTGTTGCGGATGCGCTTTGGCATTGGCATGAACACCGATCACACGCTGGAAGAGGTCGGCCAACAGTTCAGCGTGACACGCGAACGTATCCGGCAGATTGAGGCAAAGGCGCTGCGGAAGTTGAAGCATCCAAGCCGGAGCCGGAAGTTGCGGAGTTTCTTGGATCAGTAGGATGGGTGCTCGCACCCATCAATCCTCCGCACCCATCAATCCTCCGCACCCATCAATCCTCCGCACCCATCAATCCTCCGCACCCATCAATCCTCCGCACCCATCAATCCCTGCGTTGACATGGTGATGGGTGAAATCACCCATCCTACAATTGACGCGAGTCCAAGCAATAACCTGCCAACTCTGCATCAATCTTGCCGGCGCGGATATCGCGGTGAATCGACGAATAGGGCCAATCCGCCGCCCGCTTAACCAACCCGTGCTTAACCGGATTGCCCCAGCAATAGCTCATGTGGGTTGCAAAATCTGTGTCGTTGCGAATGCAATGCTCCCAAAACCGGCGTTGCCAGATACCTCTTTCCTGCTTCGATCGTTTGGACGTACTGCGCACGCCTAACCCACCCACCTGCCGCACGAACCGGGTCTTGATCAGCCGCCACCGGGTGGAATAATCCGCGTCACCAGTCGGCAACGTCCAGATCGCGTGCAGATGATCCGGCAACACAACGAAAGCGTCGCAGCAAAAAGGCCGTTCGGATCTGGTTTTGTGGTAAGCTGCGCGCAGTGCGCTGATCTGGTCTACCAGCAAGGACGACCTGCGGTCGGCAAGGGCAACCGTAAAAAAATATGTGGCCCCTTGCGCGCGTATACGGCGGTAGCTGGTCATTTTCACAGTAAACCTGTGGAAGGTTAACGATGGGTGAAATCACCCATCCTACGTGGTGACATCGATTGGGTGAAATCACCATACGGACCACCGTGCGCCCAATGCAAGGACAGGTGCCGGACTTGAGGATTGCGAGGTGCCCGATGTGCCGCAGGCACACCTGCGGTGTGACGGCCGAGGTCCGGGCGTTGTCCGGGCAAGGGGCCCGGACGGATGTTTCGAAGAGGTAGTATTTGAAAATCAGAAAACGCGCGTTTTCCAGTTTGCTGTCCCGTCAACGGCAGTTTATTAGCACCTCATGCAAACCACGTTCACCATCCCCACCACCGGCGCGGGCCTTTATGAATTTACCCGTGACGTCACCTCTTGGGCAACCGGCACCGGTCTGCTGACGTTATTTGTGCGCCACACCTCGTGCAGCTTGCTGATACAGGAAAACGCCGACCCCGAAGTGCAGTCCGATCTGCAAAATTTCTTTCACCGCCTCGTGCCGCCCACCACCGACCCGCGCATGTCCTACCTCGCTCACACCTACGAAGGTCCAGACGATATGCCCGCCCATATCAAGGCGGCGTTGCTGCCACTGAGCGTGTCGATCCCCGTCACCGACGGGCGGTTGGCGCTGGGCACGTGGCAGGGAATTTATCTGTTCGAGCACCGCAATGCGCCCCACAGCCGGGACGTTGCGGCGCATTTGTCTACCTAAATCACCTGCCATATCCGGTGGATCACCGCAGAATGTAGCGGCTGAAACTAAAGCCTACCCAAAGACCCGAAGCCTGCTTATAGTGCCCGCAGATAATTCAGGTTCGACCAAAGGATCCGCCCATGCGTTGCCCTTTTTGCGGAAATATTGATACTCAGGTTAAAGACAGCCGTCCTGCCGAAGACCACGTCGCCATCCGGCGCCGTCGCGCCTGCCCGTCCTGCGCCGGTCGTTTCACCACCTACGAACGCGTGCAATTGCGCGATCTGGTGGTCATCAAGAAAAGCAACAAACGCGAAGAGTTCGACCGTGACAAGCTGGAACGCTCGATCCGCATCGCGTTGCAGAAACGTCCGCTCGATCCTGAACGCATCGACCAAATGATATCGGGCATTGTGCGGCGGCTCGAATCGCTGGGCGAAATCGACGTGCACTCCGACAAGATCGGCGAAATCGTGATGGAAACATTGGCGCGCATCGATACGGTCGCTTACGTACGGTTCGCCAGCGTTTATAAGAATTTTCAGGAAGCCGATGATTTTGAAGAATTCGTCGCCGAGCTGCGCCCGCCCGGTGCTGACGACAACACCTAGCCATGGCTGATCAGGCGGCAGACGCGCGCTGGATGGATCTGGCGCTGTCGCTGGGCCGTCGTAACCAGGGTAAAACCTGGCCAAACCCCTCGGTTGGTTGCGTGATCGTGCAGAAAGTGCGCGTTGTGGGCCGCGGTTGGACGCAGGCCGGTGGCCGTCCGCACGCCGAAACCATGGCGTTGCAACAGGCCGCCGGTGCGGCGCAGGGCGCCACAGCCTACGTGACGCTGGAGCCTTGCGCGCATGTGGGGAAAACGCCGTCCTGTGCGCAGGCACTGATCACCGCGGGCGTCGCGCGGGTTGTGACGTCGATGACCGATCCCGACACGCGCACCGGCGGTCAGGGTCACGCGATGCTGCGCGAGGCCGCGATCGATGTCCATGAAAATTGCCGTACCGATCACGCCGCCGGTGATCACGCCGGTTTCATTCTGCGGCTGGCTAAAAACCGGCCCTTTGTGACGCTCAAACTGGCAACGTCATTTGACGGGCGCATAGCTACTGCGTCGGGCGAAAGCCGCTGGATCACCGGCGCAGGCGCGCGCGCGCATGTGCACGCCATGCGCGACCGGCACGACGCCGTGATGATTGGGGTGGGCACGGCGGTTGCCGACGATCCAATGCTTGATGTGCGCACTATGGGCCTGCGACAGCAACCAGTGCGCGTTGTGTGCGACAGCGGTTTGCGGTTACCGATCGCGGGCAGACTGGCGCAAAGTGCCGGCGATCAGCAGTTGTGGTTGTGCCACGGTGTGCAGGCCAGCAAAGCCAAACGCGAGGCACTGAAACAGCGGGGCGTGCAGTTGCTGGAATGTGCAACGAACGCTGGCGGACGCCTCGATATCGTGGATGTCTTGCGCCAACTGGCGCAGCGTGGCCTGAACCGGGTTTTCTGCGAAGGTGGCGGGGCTTTGGCCGGTTCACTGCTGAACGCCAATATGGTGGACCAGCTGCTGGGTTACACCGCCGGATTGACACTGGGCAGCGATGGATTGCCGTCGATCGGGCCGCTGGACGGCGCAGACCTGAGTGCGATGCCACGGTTTGAACTGGCGCACAACCGGCGCGTCGGCGGTGATACGCTTAGCGTTTGGCGACGGCGCTGAGCCCAGCGTCGGGAAGCCTCCGGCGGGGATATTTTCACCAATAAGAAGACCTGCGCCACAAATGCGCGTAGCCAGCGAATGCGCCCTGAATTTTCGACAAAACGCGGTTGGCGGCGCCCGGCTGTTGAATTTGGCCCGTGTCCAGCCGTTCGGCAACCACTTCGGGTGGGCAGGCCAGACCGGTTTGCGGGTCAAAATAGCGCGGATAGGCAATAAGGGTTGCGAAAACCAGCGAGTCCAGATCGGGGCGGGCGGTGCGGCGTGCAACTTTCGGCCCCAAATCCATGGTCAGACCCCAACTGCTGTAAAAAGGCGCGCCAAGGCAGGTCACGGGTTTACCGCGCAGCAGCGCCTCAAAACCCATCAGCGAGGTCATGGTCCAAAGCGCATCCGCAGCGTTTATCAGCGCGGCCGGGCCTGCGTCCTTGGCAATGACGTCAGCCCACTCCAGCGCCGCATCGGCGTGCACGCCACCCTGACGCAGACCGGCTTCGACATCGGGATGGGGTTTGTAGATGATAAAAGCGTCAGGATTTTCAGCGCGTGTCCGCGCTAAAAGGCCGGCGTTGGTGCTGATCGCACCAGCGCCCAGCCGGATCGAGGCGTCGTCCTCTACCTGCCCGGGCACCAGAATTCTGGTGCGGTTGCCGGGCCAGTCCGCTGTGTCGGCCTCCTGACCCAAATTGTATTTGCTGAGGCCCTTGCTGATCAGATATTCGCGCAGCGCGTGCGCGCGGTCGCGGTCAAAATCATCGAGCGTTTGGGCGTTTAGCAAGCGCTCGAACCGGCTTTCGCGCGTGGGGTCATAGTAAATACCCAAATCGTCGGCCACCAGCGACAGCGGCGGCACCAAAGCCGCGCCCAGACCTCTGGAGCGCAGGAAGCCGTCCTCAAGGCGGGTGATATCAGCGTCTTTGCGGTGCGCAGGTACAGCCCCTGCCCACACCAGCGTGCAGTCATGGCGCTTCGTCTTTACGTCGGTTGTGAAAAATTTCACGCTTGCGCCCGGCGCTGCGAAAAACCGGCGCAGATGCGTTCGTTTCCACAGGCGCATTCCGATAGCGTCATATCCCTTGTGATCTTCGCGCCACGCACGGGTCTGGGCCTGCAACGCCGCGATCACATCCTCGACCTGACACAACCGGTCGCGGTAGGGGTCGTACCACGTTGCGTATTTGAACATCACACCGGCAAACAACGCCCGTGCGCTCAGACCGCGCGCGCGCCGCGACATTTTCTGGCGGTCCTTGCTGCGGCCCCAACCGGCATAAAACGGGCGGCCAAAAACATGTGGCCGGTGCCCTGCAATAATGGCCTCGAACCCCATAAGCGACGTCACGCAATAGATTTTCAAGGCACCTTCAAACAGCGTCCAGGGTGATAGCGGCGCATCAACAAGCAAAGTATTGTCGTCCAGATCGTCGCGTGAAAAATGTCCGCTGCGCAATCCGGCGCGTACTTCGGGATGGGTTTTTATCAGAATGGTTTTCCCGGGGTTTTCCGCCCGCGCTGCGTCCAACATCTGCCGGAACGTGTCGCCGTCGGCACCGCCCAGACGGATCGACGCATCGTCCTTGGTTTGATCGATCAGCAGGATATAGTCGCGACAGGGCGGCGCAAGGTCAGGGTCGTGCGCATTATATTTGGACAGGTGCAGCTGCTTGATGCGCGTCATCGCGTCGGAAGCACGCGCCAGCGTTTTGGCCCCTGTCAAAGCGCCGTAGTTCAGTATGTTTTCAAGATCGCTGGGCTTGGTGGTGTCAAAATAAATACCCTTGGTGTCACACACCAGACCCAGGGGATCGGCCCCCGAACGCCCCGTGAGAACCGAGCGCAGCGGCGCGTCTTCGCAGGTCATCAGGCTTACGCCGCGCCGGGTGGCAACCGCCTGTCCACGGCGTACACGTGCAGTGCGGCCCCAAACGACCACGGCGTCTTCGCTTTGGGCGCGCGGCACTCCAAGACGCAGGTTAAAACCGGACAGGTCCAGAATGCGCCGCACGCGTCTGTTGCGCAAAAAACCACCGGTATAATAATACAGATCGCGGCGCAGCGGCGAAACCATATCAGCCGCCGGTGGCTGCGGCTTCAAGTGTGCTTCCCGTGGCAATAGAACTGTTGAGCACGCTCAGGGTTTTGTTCCACTGCACGAAGGGCGCCTCGGTGACGTATACCGTATCGCCATCGCGGATGATGAAATCGCGCCCGATAAACACGCCGTTGGGCTCTGTCAGATCAAGCACATAGGCAAAGCGCTGCGGTCCCGTCAGATCGGCGCGCCCTAAAACGGCATTGGCGACTTCTGCAGGCTCGTCGCGAAAAATGAAAATGCCCGTCGGGTCGGCCAAAGTCGAGCTCAGGCCGCCAACTTCTGCAATCGCGTCAACGGCGCTAATGGTTTGCGACGTAAACGGCACCCGGGTCTGGGCACCGGTCGCACCAAGCGCTGTGAACGACCGGCTGTCCTCTTTTACGAAAATGCGATCACCCGGGCGCAACGCTATATCTGCGCGGGGATTGGCGTAAAGATCCGCAAGCCATGCGGTGCCGGTGCGCGAACCGCGGGTGATTTTGATTTGCGCGACTTCGTCCTGAATCGTTATGCCCCCCGCTTTGGCCAACATTGCGGTAATGTTGCGCGTAGCCGATTCAATCGGATATACCCCCTGCGCGGCAACACCACCCATGATCGACACCGACGATCCGTCGCCGGCGATCCGCCGGACCAGCACCTGCGGATCGGGCGTTTGCGCGTCCAATTTGCGTGTGATTGCCTGACGCAATTGTTCGGGTGTGTTGCCGGCCGCTTTCAGCCGCCCTGCGTAGGGCACGAAAATGCTGCCGGTGGCGTCCACCTGGATTTCCTGCAGTACGGTCGCGTTCTGTCCCACGCCCGCCAGTAATCCGTCCGAGACATTCTCCCATATGGTCAGGCCCAACAAATCTCCTGGTCGAATAACGTCCGAGCCGATTTTTCCGGACCGCGTGAAACTGGCGTCAAATTCGATGATTGGTGCAACCGATGTATATTTGACCACCCGATCGTTTATCGTGACAATAAACGCGTCACCCTTGCGCTGGACCGACCCGGCAAAAATCTGGTTTTTGCTTGGACCGGTGCGCGGCAAACCGCAGGCTGTCGCGGTGAACGCGACCAGCACAAAGAGGGCCACGAAACGGACCCAACTAGTTCTGATGATTGACACGCCAATTGCCCCTTACTGCCAACACTGCCTCTTATTTTTTTGCTAACCATACACAGGTAAAGGCAAATTTGGCAACAAAGAGTTTACAGGCCTTACTTTACAACCCGTAACTGTTGCCGCGGGGTCGCGTTGAATTGGCGCAGGGATTCATAGGGATCGTCCGCAGCCAATACCATATCGACCACCCCGCGGATCAGACGGCGACGGCTTTTGGCCGAATAAAATCCCCCCATCACCTGCGAGGTTTCCAGCAAATAATGACGATAATCGCGATACGCCCCCGCGTCAGGTTTCCAGGGGTCGGCAAAAAACTCGGCCAGCGGCTGCTGCGATACGAACTCGGGCTTGCCGTAAACCGCATCGCCAAAAATCTTGACCGGCAAACCACGCCACAGCGCCTGCTGCGCGGCGGTCGAATTGACAGTGACAATCGAGCGGGCGAAATTCATCAACCCGGCCAGTTTCCCACCTCGTACGAAATGCACACGCTCGGCCACGCCAAGTTCAGCCGCCAGATCCACGGTGATTTTGCGCAGCGGCATCCGCCCGTCTTCAAGCGGGTGCGCCTTGATCACCAGATGGTGGTGGCTGGAAGCACCGACAGCAAAATTTTCGATGCAAAGCTTGATAAATTCGGGCATTGAACTCAGCGGGCTATGGTGCTGGATCGAGGCATCGTGGCTAAGCTGCAACAGCGCCAGATGATACACATAACCGTTGCGCCTTATGCGTACCGAAGCAGCCCGGCGCTGAATAGCGTGCAGTGGAATCGACAGTAAGCGTCTGAAATGAAGGCGAAATTCATGAAACACAGAAATGTCACGGTGCGTGGCGTAATGCTGATATTTTTGGTTTCGGAACAGAATATGCCAATGATACAGCGCGCCGTAAAATGTGTGGTGGCGCATGTCACCCCAACGCGCCGGTGCATCGGGTAAATCCAGCGTACGATCCATGATTTCGGCGCGCATCATGTCGACGCTCAGATCCATAAGGCGCGAATAGCCGTTGACGCCCCCGCGTTCATAGGACACCCAGTACGGGCGCAAATAACCCTCTTCAAAGCAATGGATTTTGATGCCCATGTCGCGCGCCACGCGCACTGCGATTGTGTGTTTGGGCCGCGTGTCGCCATAAAGCACGATATCTGTGACCTGCTTTTCAACCAGAATCTGGCGTACGCGACATTCCCAGCCCGCGTCGTCGCCAAAATAGGGTAAGTACGTCGATGCTTCGCGCCAAAATGCCTGATCGCCCCGATTGAAGCCCACCTTAAAGACTTCGGCGCCCGAGGAGCGCAATACGCGTGCCAACTGGTAAAAAAACGGGCCGTGTGGACCCTGAAGAAACGCGAACGTTTTTGCTTCGCCGGACGCTTTAGCCATCGACTGACCGCCTGTGGTTCAACGCCCCCACATTCAGACAGGATGCACAATTCGAAGAATTTGTCACAGAACTAATACTGGGCATTCTCAAAACGACGCTACTTGTTGCACATTTGGCGACACTATCCAGTTTATCCTGTTAAAAATTTGTGCTCGACAGAATAATTCGGGCCTTGTTCGCCGCTCACCGGAGGGATAAACAACGATTTCGTCAATATTAAGGTGAAATTGCCATGTTTACCGGCATAATTACAGACGTCGGAACGATCGTTGAAACCGAGCAACGCGGCGATCTGCGTGCCCGGATTGCGACGGCATACGATGTGGGTACGCTTGATATCGGCGCTTCTGTGGCCTGTGACGGCGTTTGCCTGACGGTAATTGCACTGGGGGAGGAGCCGGATAATTGGTTCGACGTGGAAGTATCCGCCGAAACCCTGTCCAAAACGACAATCGGTGCATGGCAGTCCCGTCACCGCGTCAATCTGGAACGCGCGCTTAAAGTGGGCGACGAACTGGGCGGGCATATTGTTTCGGGGCACGTAGACGGGTTGACCGATGTCATCGACGTCGCCGATAGCGGCGACAGTACGACAGTGACATTGCGCACGCCCCGGCATCTGGCCAAATTTATCGCACCCAAAGGATCTGTGGCGCTAAACGGTACGTCGTTGACCGTGAATAACGTCGACGGTTGCGACTTTACGGTCAATATCATTCCTCATTCGAAATCTGCCACAACGTGGGGCGACGTGGCCACGGGCGACCGCGTTAATCTTGAGATCGACACCCTGGCGCGTTATGTGGCGCGTCTGAATGACATGCAGGAAAGCTAGACCATGAAACACGACACACCCGGTCCGGTTGAAGCCGATTTCAGCGACATAATTTCGCCCATTGCCGAAATCATCGAAGACGCGCGCAACGGGCGGATGTTTATCCTTGTTGACCACGAGGACCGCGAAAACGAAGGCGATCTGGTGATCCCGGCGCAAATGGCCACGCCCGACGCGATCAATTTCATGGCCACTTTTGGGCGCGGACTGATCTGCCTGACACTGACCGGCGAACAGGTCGACCGTCTGGGCGTTCCAATGATGTCGTCGTCCAATTCTTCGCGCCACGAAACGCCGTTCACGGTGTCGATCGAGGCCGCCGAAGGTGTCACCACCGGTATTTCCGCGCATGACCGCGCCCACACCGTCGCCGTGGCCATCAATCCGCAGGTGCGCCACGTTGAAATCGCCACACCGGGCCATGTATTTCCGTTGCGCGCCCGCGCCGGCGGCGTTCTGGTGCGCGCCGGTCACACTGAGGCGGCTACAGATATCGCGCGGCTGGCCGGGCTAAACCCCGCCGGTGTGATCTGCGAAATTATGAACGAAGACGGCACCATGGCCCGTCTGCCCGACCTGATTGGCTTTGCGCAAAAACACAGCCTGAAAATCGGTACGATTTCCGATCTGATCGCTTATCGCCGCCGCCACGACAATCTTGTCCGCGAGAGCCAGTCCAGCACAGTAACGTCAGAATTCGGCGGCGAGTGGGCGATGCGGGTATTCACCGACGAAACCCACGGCGATGAGCACATCGTACTGTCCAAAGGCGACGTTGCGTCAGGCGACCCCGTGCTGGTTCGAATGCACGCGCACAACGTTCTTGACGATGCCCTGGCGCTGCGACCGGGACGCGCCCACCAGCTTGAAGGTGCCATGAGCGTCATTGCAGCGCAGGGCCGCGGACTCGTGGTTATTTTGCGCGACACGTCGTCCAAACTGAATGTCGGCGGCAAACCGACGCCGCAAAAGCTGCGCCAATACGGGCTGGGCGCGCAAATACTGGAAAGCCTTGGCGTCAGGGAAATGATATTGGTGAGCAATTCACCAAGTCCCAAAGTCGTGGGTCTGGACGGCTACGACCTGACGATCGTCGGGACCGAACCTATCCCGTTTGGCAAAGACAAATAGAATGGCTGTCGCCGAACCTCATTTCGAACTGAATGCACCGCGCTTTGACTCACCGCCGTCGATCCTGATCGTCGTCGCCCCCTATTACCGGGATATTGCCGACCAGTTGTTGAACGGCGCACGCGCGGCGGTAACGGCCGTCGGCGGCCAACACGACACCGTTAACGTGCCCGGAGCACTTGAGGTACCCACGGCGATCAGGCTGGCCGGAAACGCAGGGGTTTACGATGGTTACGTGGCCCTGGGGTGCGTCATTCGTGGCGAAACCACCCATTATGATACCGTGTGCAACGACAGTTCGCGGGCCCTGCAGTTGATGGGGCTGGACGGATTGTGTATCGGCAACGGCATTTTGACCGTGGAAAACCGCGCACAGGCGGAGGTGCGCGCGGCGGTTGACGGCCAGAACAAAGGCGGGGGTGCTGCGGACGCCGCACTGCATCTGATCGCGCTCGCGCGCCGGTTCAAAGTCTGAACCATGCCGACAGAGGCCAAAAATTCAGACAAACAAAAAATGCGCGCTGCCGCACGGCTTTTTGCGGTGCAGGCGTTGTTTCAGATGGAGGCTTCGGGGAATGATCTTCAGACTGTTCAGCAGGAATTCGAAGATCACCGGTTTGGCGCGGAGATCGGGGGCGACACCTATGCCGAAGGCAATATCACGCTGTTTCGTACCCTGCTGAAAACCGCGCTCGAACAACAGCGCCCCATAGATCAGATGACCGACAAGGCGCTGGCCGCCAAATGGCCTCTGGGGAAAATCGACCCCACCTTGCGGGCAGTGTTTCGAGCCGCCGGTGCAGAACTGCTGGGAAAATCTACGCCCGCAAAAGTCACGATAAACGAATTTGTCGACGTGGCGCGGGCATTTTTTCCCGACGGCAAAGAAGCCGGATTCGTCAACGCTGTGCTGGACCACATGGCCCGCGCGGTGCAACCCGAAGCCTTTGGCTGACGCTATGGTAACAGCCATCCACTGGCCTACCGAACACCGCCGCGGTATCTTTGTGCCATGAAGATTTATCTGCAATTGCTGGTTTTCTGTGGTGTTTGCCTTGCTTCGCCGCTTTGGGCGATGCCGGAACATTACGATCTGGAACCATCTGCCAGCAAAATCGAGTTTTCCTATCGTTTTGGGCAGGAAACAATCACCGGCAGCTTTCCCGACTTTACGATCGATCTTACGCTTGATTTTACCCGTGTCAGCAATTCCAAAGTCAGCGTAGTGGTCCAGACGCAGACCGCGCGCGGCGGGTTCGCGTTTGCCACACAGGCGCTGCGCTCGGCCGAAGTGCTGGACGTCGAACATTTTCCTGAAATGTTTTTTCGTTCGACTTCGGTGCGCCGACAGGACGACGTCATCGTCGTGGATGGGATGGTGACCATTCGGGGGGTCACCAAACCCATGCAGCTTTTCGTGCGCATGTTCGCAGCAAAAGATGCGACCACCGGCGGCATAGAGACCGCAACGCTAAAAATGATCGGCAAAGTCAACCGCAACGACTTTGGCGCTTCGGGCTATGCCGATTTGGTCGGGCCGGTGCTGCGGTTTGACATTGTTGCCAAGGTGGTGCGCAGACCCTGATGCGTGGTGTTCTCGTCGAATGGTTACGTCTGGTTGACTGACTTCGGCGATAATTGCCCACCAATGCCACTGGCCTCCAAGGTCGCGCTACGCTAGAGACGGGTCAATCCAACACAGGCTGTCACCATGGCGCGTATTCTGGTCACTTCGGCAATTCCGTATATCAACGGGATCAAACATCTGGGCAACCTTGTGGGCTCGCTTTTGCCTGCCGATACCTATGCCCGTTATATGCGCGCACGCGGCCACGAGGTGATGTTCCCATGCGCGACAGATGAGCACGGTACACCCGCCGAACTGGCCGCCGCCAAGGCCGGAAAACCGGTAGCGCAATACTGCGCGGACATGTGGGCCGTGCAAAAAGAACTCTACGACGGATTTCGCCTGTCGTTTGATTATTTTGGGCGTTCGTCGTCAAAACGCAACCACGCGTTCACCCAGTATTTTGCCGGAAAACTTGCGGACAACAACCTGATCCGCGAGGTCGACGAACAACAGGTCTATTCAACCGCCGACGGGCGGTTTTTGCCCGACCGCTATATCGAGGGCACCTGCCCCAATTGCGGGTACGAAAACGCGCGCGGCGACCAGTGCGAAAACTGCACCAAGCAACTTGACCCGACCGACCTGATCAACCCGCGCTCTGCGGTGTCCGGCTCCACGGATCTGGAGGTGCGCACAACCCGCCATTTGTACCTGCGCCAGTCCGCCCTGCGCGACCGGCTGGATGCTTGGATTGATGAAAAGAACGACTGGCCGATCCTGACCACGTCGATCGCCAAAAAGTGGCTGCACGACGGCGACGGGTTGCAGGATCGCGGCATCACCCGCGATCTGGACTGGGGGGTTCCGGTCAAGAAAGGCGATGCCGACTGGCCCGGTATGGAGGGCAAGGTGTTCTATGTCTGGTTTGACGCGCCTATCGAATATATCGGCGCCACCGCCGAATGGGCGGATACGCACAGTCTGGGCGACAGCGCCTGGCAGCGTTGGTGGCGCACCGACAAAGGTGCTGACGATGTGCGTTATGTGCAGTTTATGGGCAAAGACAATGTCCCGTTTCACGCGCTGAGTTTCCCGTCCACGATCATTGGTTCCGACGACAATTGGAAACTGGTCGATTACATCAAAAGTTTTAATTACCTGAATTACGACGGCGGTCAGTTTTCTACCAGTCAGGGGCGCGGCGTGTTCATGGATCAGGCGCTGGAAATTCTGCCCAGCGATTATTGGCGCTGGTGGTTGCTGAGCCATGCGCCGGAAAATTCCGACAGCGAATTCACCTGGTCAAATTTTCAGGCGGGCGTGAACAAGGATCTGGCCGATGTGCTGGGAAATTTTGTGTCCCGCGTGACCAAATTCTGTCGGGCGAAATGGGGGGAGGCAGTGCCCGCCGGTGGTGAGTTCGGCGGAGCAGAAAACAAACTGATCGCCGATCTGGATACACGGTTGTCCAAGTTCCAAACCCACATGGACGCCATCGAGCTGCGCAAGGCCGTGGCCGAATTGCGCGCGATCTGGGTGGCTGGCAACGAGTACCTGCAATCGGCAGCACCATGGACCACGTTCAAGACCGACCCCGACGCGGCAGCGGCCACCATCCGGCTGGCGCTCAATCTTGTCCGGGTATACGGGGTTCTTAGCGCACCCTTCATTCCGGATGCTTCAAAAACCATTCTGAACGCCATGCAGACCAGTGACGATACATGGCCAAAAGATATGGGGACGGCGCTGCAATCCCTGCCAAAAGGCCATGCATTCACCGTCCCCGATGTGTTGTTTGCTAAGATCACCGACCAAGCGCGCGACGCTATGCAGGCACGCTTTGCCGGTCAGGGCAACAGTTAGCAAAAAATATTGCGGATCAGTTGTCCATGGTGCTGCTGGACTATTCCGCAGCCGCTGAGAACTGTGCCAGATAGGCGATCACGTTCAGACGGTCCTTTTCTTTTTTCACTTTGGCTTTCATTTTGGATTTAGCGCCGGACTTATCCAACGTCGCGGCCAGAAATTTTGACGGATCGGTCAGCCAGCCGTCCAGCGATGCTGCATCCCACGTCAGACCGGCCTCACCGGCGGCTTTCAGGTCTTTGCTGAACTTGCTAAAACTCTCAAACGAACCGGCTGTGCGTCCGATAAGATCGTTAAGGACAGGACCGGACTTGTTTTTCGCGCCGTCGCCCACCGCGTGGCAGGATTTGCATTTCTTGAAAACTTTTTCACCGGCTGCAGCGTCGCCGCTGTCCTGGGCCAGCGCGCTTGTCCCAGCAAGCATCAGCACACCCGCCAGTGTGGTTACAATCTTATTCATTCGCATGTTTATTCCTCTCGTTAGTCCACGCCCTGAACAAGCGCATAAAATTCGATATCGTCGTGACCGGTTTGTCCGATATATCGAGGCGAATATCAACTGGTTTGGCCGTGTAATATTGTCTCTGCGGGTTCCACCGGCCAAAGGACTTTCAATCCGCTTTACATCAAGCGGGCACACGATATGTTCGCGCCAAATGCGGGCGTGATGGAATTGGTAGACATACCAGACTTAAAATCCTTGAGTCTGTGCGATAAAACGCATACGGAACAAGGCGTTGCGACGAAGAGACTGTTTTCAGGCCCGATATAGGCCCGAAACTGAAAATTGAAGACAACGCCAGATGCGGGCGTGATGGAATGGTAGACATACCAGACTTAAAATCTGTTGGGCGTATGCCCGTGTGGGTTCGACTCCCACCGCCCGCACCAAATTATCTCATATTATCAGGTTGTTGCGGGAATTACTCAGCAGCTAATTCGGAGATTTTCTGACGCACCTCATCGCTGAGATACTCGTCGCTAATGTTGCTTAGATAACCCTCCACGCGAATGAGTGCTCATGCTCTTTGAGCCAGTCATTGCAACGCCCCATGCCGCTTTTCATCCATATAGGCTCGAAGATCAGCGACAGAATAGAGGACACGGGCGCCGACACGGTGCACAGCAGGGCCTTCAGAATTCATGCGCCACAGGTCCAGAGTTTGACGGCTCACGCCGATGAATTCGGCTGCCTGCTTGATGTTCAGGTATTCTTTAGGTGGCGCAGTGACCGCTGTTTCAATACGCTCAAGGCGTTCCAAAATCTCTTGTTGTTGCATGTCTTGGTCCCCTTGGGTTGAGTGACATGCATAGATTTTGAGCTTGTTGTGGCCTGATGTAACCCGTTGTTATTTATCGTGAAGCATCGAATTCTGAGCTGTCTAAGTAGTCTAAAACACCAATTATTTTTCTGCTTGAGCCTCAATTCGAAGGAGGGTCAGCTGCTTCATATGATCAGGTGAGCGGGAACACCAGAAATGGAGCAGGCTAGCTCATTGACAAACAATAAACTTTTGCGATATACACTGTAACTGCCTAGTCCGGCGGAAAGCTCTTAACCGTGAATACTGAGTTGAGCGAGTTAGAGGGGACCGCATATGTGTCGCGCCAGCTATGATCAAAAGGCTGGATTGCTGCACACGGCGATCGACTACTGAGTAGTTGAATCCGTGGCGATGACTCAGACGTAATTTTCTTAACGGAGTATGAGTTTCATACTCCGTTTTTACTTTTCTGGTAGAAGATGATCGTTTGGAAATATGTTAATGTAGCTTCTTTTTTCTCCTCGAACTGCCCTAATGGTTCCGGAAGAAGTTCTCAAGACGCATTGAATAGTGGCTGACTTTGCGGCTGACACATCATAGTGAAAACCTGGGAACAACGCTACGCCATAGCGAAATCGGCCACATGCAAAGCTTTTATGCTCCGAACCCAATGGGTGTGGCAGACCATGACATTCGGTGTCTTTTGCGGGCTTGAAAATCAGCGATTTATCATCTTTGAAGCCGCCTTTTTCTCTGTCCCTAGCTTGCGAATAGCGGGCTTTAAACGTCTTGATCTTCTTTGACACCTGACCCTGATCGAGTTCGTTGTACCAGAATCTTTTGAGTTCAACCGTGATTGCAGAGCTAAAATTCCTAAGTGGCAGCGACAAAGGAGATGACTTTCGACATGAAAACGCGGCGATTGACACTTCATGCAAAAGTGGTCGAATGTCGTTTATTCTTCGCTGAACGTATTCTCTGGTTGGTTTCACTTTGTGCTTAAGGGCTCTTGGAATTGTTTCCACCCAAGCCGCATGCCCAAAAGCCTCCCATACCTTGTCGAATTGCTCAGGACTACTAGGCTCGTACATCCACAAGGAAAGCCTCGCTGGTTGTGTGGGTGCCTCATCTTTCGCCAATTCGCAAAAGAGACAAGATAGAGCCAAATCAATTGCACTCTTTGTTGCGCCGTTTTGGTTTTTTTTGACGGCAGGAGCGACAATGCGGGCATTCTTAGTGCGGGTCGTTATTGAACTTAACTCCGTCGCGAGGGGAGCCGTCGCACCCACGAACACTATGTAGTGATCAATGCTCACTTTTTTGAATTCAATTTTAGCAAAACATCAAGAGGGATTTCAATTCTAGCCAAATCTTCGGCCGGCAGGCCATCAAAGGCACTTAGAAAAATAGAAAGGCGATCATATTTTCCAAGTTGATGTTTTCGACTAGTGGTTGGGGCAAATACTTTGGCGTCTAATTTGTGTTTCTTGAGCCAGGTATTAATTGCTTCATGTGTCGCGAGAACTCTATCAGAAATCGATCCAAAACCGGTACTTTTGGTTAAGTCTTCTTCACGGATTTCATAGTAAATCCCAGTTTCCTCACCCTTTTCACCGTCACGAATAGATATTAGACCGCCTTCTCCAACGCAAACAAATCGGGGTTCTTTGCCGATCGGTTTAATGAAGCCGTCCCAAAACTCTTGAGTATAGGAAGGTTTAGCCTGTGCATCGGCTGATTGCGTGGATTTTGAAAAGAGTTCCCTCAAATCTTCAGGAAGATCGACTGAAAGCGGAACAGCACCAATTTTCTGATAGATGCCAGGGAATTGCACGACTTGAACTACAGGGTTTTGTCTTAAGAATTCGGTAAGTCCCTCAGCCAATACTGAGAGACTTGAAGGCACCTCACGTTTCAAATTTACGCCGAGAGAGCTCAAATAGCACACGGTTTTTTGCTGTTCCCAGTGATCCCTTACGAACTTCTCAATGAAGTCGATAGTAGCCTGCTCTGACTCGGTTCGTAGTGCCATCTTTTATCCGTTGATAAAGGTGCGTCCAAGAGTTCAGCGAAAGCCTGACGTCACATTTGATTTCAGGAGTCACAATGGCCCTAATCTCTTGCAACATCAAGGCGGGCTGATCATCTCTGGAACGCAAACAAGAAACAACGGGGCATAACAAAACTGCTGTTATTGCTATCAAATCGAGAAGGGCTGAAGGGTGAGGGTCTTGATTGTGACCTTGCAAGACTTCTGTTTGAGCTAGACTGTGATTTTTCCCTTGCATCGGTCCTAACCTATCTGAAGGATAATAGCCGTTTGCAGATTTCCTCCTGTGCCTCCCGCATGTGCCCCAACAGATGCGCCCTCGTGACATAGTTGAACGATACATGCGGATTGGCGTGGTTCAGCAGCAACGTCACTGTTTGAAAATCCACCCCGGCCTCCATCGCGTGTGTCCGATAGGTGTGACGCATCATGTGTGGGGCATACGGAAAGCCCTTTGTTCGCGACATATTTTCGATGTGGCCGCTTTGGGCGCCAGTTGACGGAAAGACGAATGGGCTTTCCAGCGGCCTTGTCAAATCTCGCACTTCACCCAATTCTTGAATGAGCAATCGAGGCAGGGGCATTTTGAATGCTTTGGCCTCACCACCCTTTGGTGACGGAACCGACAGAACACCATCTTGGTCCAGATGTTCCCATTTCATCGTTTGTGCGTCGCCTCGACGCAAGCCAGTCAATAGCATCACAAGCCAGCAACCACGACGCACCCGATCTTCCAAATCATCCAGTTGTTGCCACAGCAAGGGCATATCATCTGGGCCAATTGCCCAATCTCTCGGCCTCTCTTGGTTCATCCGAACGCCACGCGTAACGGGATTGGGTGGCAAGTCATGTGTCCTTGCAGCGTCATTGATCAACAGCTTAAGAACCCGCATTGCGCCGTTGGCACCACATGGCCCTGCTTTGCGGGTTAGTTTTTCATGCAACGCCCGCACTGTGGCGCGATCAATCCGATCCACTGGGATTTTCTTCAGCGTCGAAAGCGAACCATCCACCTTTGCTTTATACCACGCCAAAGTCCGCGTGCTCAGCTCCTGACCGCGTGTAGCAAAGTATGCGTCTGCAACCTGCTTCAGGTTCGGTATCGTGGCCTTGGGGGCTCTCGGGTCTTCGCCGCGACGCAGTATCGTCCGCAGCTCGTGAGCGCGTTCTCGGGCTGATTTCAGCGAGACCTCGTCCGTGCGCCCAATGAGAAGAGAGATGTAACGATCCGTGCCATCATTGATCCTGCCTACCAATTTGTAGCTGGCACTGTTCTTACCAACGACAATGCGAAGGCCGCTGACAGAGGCATCATATACTTGTTTGCCTGATTCTTGGTCTTGGCGGATTTTGTCCACCACGCTTTGCGTGAGTTTGGTTGCCATGAGGCGTTTCTCCTATGCAATCTGACGGTTAGCCCGAACTCGGGCCCGTTTTTGATTAGGTAGCCTCAGGTCTTGTTGAGGCGCATAAGAGTTTTATGTCGTGTTTATATGGACTTGCGGACCGCTATAAGGCGCAAAAGGCCGTAAAAAGTGCCCTGAATCAAAACTTAAAATCTGAGGGGCACATGCCCGTGGGGGTTCGAGTCCCCCCGCCCGCACCAAATATTCTTTACGCGACAGACGATCGCCGGCAGCTTCGCGCCCGTCTTTCACCCGGCCGTACTAAAGCGTGCGTTTGAATTGCCGCGCGTTGCGACGCAGCCCGCGCCAGGCCTGCGAGGGACTGATGGAGCCGTCGAGCACCTTGGCATAGTCATTGCCCAAAACGCTGTCGCACATGTTCACCGCCGTCAGAATATTGTTTTTTCCATCCGCGTCCGCGGAAATCCGCATGCTGGTGATATTGTCAACCAGTTGCGCCCAGCGATCCGCTGGTGTCTTGCCCGAGTTTTGCGCACCGACAATGGGGTTGGCCAGTTCTGTCTCGGTTCCGGTTTTTGCCGCGTGGGCTTTGAGAACGGCTTTGACCTGCTGTTCAATTTCGGGCGACTTGCGCGCTACATCGTTCAAAACGTAGCCGTACCAAGATCGGTAGTCGGTGTTGAATTTCGGCTCCGAAAACCGTTCCGATATGGTTTCGAGCGTGGCAAAAAGTGCAGCAGCAATCGAGATCGAGGCGGGAATAACATCGGCCAGCGGATCGGTTGCGTTTTCCTGATTGAAGGCGTGCGCCGATTTTGGACGGCTGCCTTCGTTTGAAACCGAACCGATTGAACCGCCGGTGCTTGCAGGACTGTAACCATTCAGTGAAAACGGGTGATAGGAAAACAAAAACTTTCCTCCGACCTGACAGGCCCGGTAACAGAAATATACATCGGGAATCGAGCCGCAGAAAAAATCGCCGTCTCTGTTGGCGCAACGCTCCAGGTAGTCCTTTGAGGCCGCGCCGTGATAAAGACGGGGATAATAATTGAAATTCCGCAGGTTGCAGCTTTCGGTGGCAACTTTTCGCGCGGCGACATCTATCTGCTCGATCTGTCCATAGGATGTTTTCCGTCTGAACCGCACGCCACTTGGCCGGTTCAAGTGATCCTTTGCCGGCCATCCGTATGTTGGCAGGCTCCAGCTCAGACCATCGGGGCGCTCGCGTTCGAGAATGGAACGGAGCATGGGGAATTGACGGGGAAAGATACCGTCGTCGTCGCCAAAAAACACCACGTAATCCCCGGTCGCGTGATCAAGTGCAAATTGAAAATTCTGCCGCATCGACACGCGGCGTGTCGTGCGGATGTATCTCAAACGCGGGTCGTCAAACTGTGCAACCACCTGCGAGGTGTCGTCCGTTGACGCGTTATCAGACACGATGATTTCGATATGTTCGTCGCGAATGGCCAGCGCCGTTTGCAGCGCGTATTTCAGATACTGCGCGCGTTCGCGCGTGGGGATAATAACGGAAATTTTCATGCTGAGCGGGCCTTCAGGACGTGGTCACGCGTTTCAGAAACCCGTCGTGCGCCACCGTGATCAACAGCTTTTCAGGGATCGTTTTATCAATCTCGAATTCCGGATGCGTTTTAAGATAGTCCCACACTGCCGTTTTGGGGTTGTTGCCCTTGCCCCAGGGCCGGTCAGGATATTCGTCGTCGTCCATGTCTTCGATCAGCGTATCAAACACCACGCAATAGCTGCCCACGCTGGTCATGGGCGCATAGGCCTCCAGCTCGGCGCGAACATGGTCGTGGGTGTGGTTGCTGTCCAGGCAGACCAGCACGGTTTCATAACCGTCGACCACCGCCTGAACCCTGGCGATGATATCGGGCGCGATGCTGGATCCCTCGATCATATCGATGCGGCTGGCCATGGGGTGGGCTTCGATAGCGGCGCGGTTGTGGGCACGAATGTCGATGTCCACACCCAGAACCCTGCGCTTTGATGTGGCGGGGTCAAACGGCTCGCCGGACTCTATGGCCTCGCACATATCCATCAACGCCAGCTGCGACGCGCTAAAGATCAAGGACCCGCCGTGCGCGATTCCCATCTCAACGATCAGATCGGGGCGGATGTCCCAGATCAGTTCCTGCATGGCGACGATATCCTGCGGGTATTGGATAATCGGGCGGTTCATCCAGTGAAAATTGTACGAATATTCCGCCCCGGCGGACGCGCGCAGCATGTCCCTCGCCGATGTGTTCAGCGCCGCATTGTCTGACATGGCCGCCACGCGCGCCGGTATATCTGATCTAAAGTCGCTCATGTGCCCACCACGGTATAGGTATATGCGTTTCCTGACATTTCTTTGATTTCCTTAACGTAATTTGGGTTCATGACAAGTATGTTCGTGTCTGCGGGCAAGCGCGGCAACACCTCTTCAGGCGCCTGCACCTGCAATCCGGTCGCCGCCAGATATTTCCCTTGTTTGTCGGGGTTGATGTCTATGACGCCTTGCACGGGATTACCGGCCCGTGCGCGCAGCAAGGCATAAATCAAACCTTTGGACGCACCACCCCAGACCATGTCTTGCGCAGATGTTGCGCGCTGTAGCGAGGCCGCGAAATCGTCGGGGAAATCAACGGGATTTTGTGGATCATAGTTCGGTTTGCGCAAGGTCGCCAGATCGCCGATTGCGTAAAGATATTGACCGCCAAAACAATGGCCCGCCGCCACCAGATTGCCGAAAATTTTCTGAAAATCCGACAGGCGAAAATAATTCACGTGCTCGTAAAAAATATCGAACCACGCGCGATTGTCGCAAATCCAGTCAAAGCAGGGCACTTCGATATAAATCAGCCCCTGCCCACCGTTGGCCGCCGACAGCTGCATCAAAAAATCGACCGGATCTTGGATATGTTCCAAAACGTGGCGCAGGATCAAACCTTTGGCGTTCAATCCCAGATCGGCACTGAACAGAACTTTTTTGATCCGCGGATCATTGCCTTCGTAGGTGGGATCAAAACCGGTGATGTTTGCACCACGCTCGCTGAGCAAGTCAAAAAACGTGGCCTTGCCGCAACCGACTTCGATCAGGCTGCCTGTGTCCATGGTGTCAAACACCAAATCGCCGACCCAGTTGAGATGGCTTTGAAAAGCGTGCGAATTTGCCTGTTCATTCTGGTAAGCCGTATCGTAAACCATGAGGTCGGCATCGAACGCGGCATTGCGTACCAGACCGGATCTCAGGTCTTCGACAATTTCGATTTGTCCTCGCGGACAGGCACGCGCGGCGTCCGCGCTGTCGTACATGCGGTTCTGAAAGATCGGAAAATCCGAGGCCCGGTACAAAAGTCTGGTGTTCACGCCCGCTCCTTAGTGTCGCGCAACCCCACCACGACGGGTGGATCGGTCAAATTGTCGGGCCGCGCGCCGAATTTCAGCAAATCACGGCGACCATAAGTGTCGGCGATGTTTTCGGCCAGTTGCCGGACCGTAATCCCCTGCCCGCTGGCGATATTGCTGGCGCCCTGATGGTCGCTGAACGCATCCCCGACCAAAAGTTCGGCAGCCCTGTCAACGTCCATGAAATCGCGGACTTGCGCACCACTTGTCAATTCGGCCACTGCACCTGCGCGCAATTGCTGATGCAGATAGGGCACAAGACGGCGTGCATCTTCACCCGCGCCGTAAAGGTAAAACAACCGTGCCCAAAGAAATTCCACGCCCCGCGGCGGTAAATATTGCTTCAGCGTCAAATAGGCCGATGCCTTGGCGGCGGCGTAGGGCGTCAGCGGATCAAGTCGGGTTGCAGTAGTCAGGTAGCCTCCACTCAGATCGTACTCAAAACAGGTGCCCACGCCGACAAACCGCCGCAATTCCGCTTTGACCGCCCCTTGCGCCATCGCCAATGTGCCGGACAGGCAATCAAGATTGCGGCTGGACGTCAGGTATTTTCCAGGCTCGGCGTACCAAGCCAGATGGATACACAGATCAAAGCCATCAAACACACTGGCCCACCAGTCGGCGGTCTCGCCAAACAAATCAGGTGTGTCCACGGTCTGAAGGGTGCCGTTCAACTTGTCGGCAGAACCGGCGCGCAGCACGCAATGCACGTCGGCCCCGTGCTTTTTTAGCACCCGCACAACGGCCTGACCGACAAAGCCCGTCGCGCCTGTAACCAGAACCCGCGCCATCAGTCGATCCGCATCGATGGAACGGCTGTGACGAATTTTGTGCCTTTGGCCGCCAGCCCGGCGTTCACCGCCCGAATTTCCGCGCCGATATTCCACGGGAAGATCACCAGAAAATCGGGCCGATCCAATTGCAATGCCTCTGGTGCGCGGATCGGAATATGACTGCCCGGAAGCAATTTGCCGATTTTCGATGGCGCGGCATCGCAGACAAACGGCAACAGGTCAGGCCCGACACCGGCAAAATTCAACAATGTGTTCCCCTTGGCCGCCGCACCATAGGCGGCGACAGTTTTCCCGTCGGCCCTGGCCGCCAGCAGGAACCGCAAGAAATCATCTTTGACAGTTTCGGCCCGCGCCTGAAACGCAGCATAATAGACGTCCCCGTCCATGCCCCGGTCTGACTCAACTTTGCGCAAACCGGCGACAGCACTTTGCTCCGGGTGATCCGCGTCTTTATGGCAGGCGTAAACGCGCAAAGATCCGCCGTGAGTGGTCAGCTCTTCGACGTCAAACACCCGCAGACCAGCCGCCGCCATGATCGATTCGACCGACAAAAGCGACAGGTACGAAAAATGTTCGTGATACACCGTATCGAACTGGTTGAATTCCACCAACCGCATCAGGTGAGGGAATTCCAGCGTCACCACGCCCTGCGGTTTCAGCGCGACGCGTAATCCACGGGTAAAATCATTGATATCAGGGACATGCGCATAAACGTTGTTACCAAGGATCAGATCAGCCTGATCTAAATCACGCGCCATGTCTTCGCCGAAAAACGCCTGCATCACCGGCACGCCAACGGATTCGGCGGCCTCGGCGGTGCCTTTAGTCGGCTCGACGCCAAGGCAGGAAATTCCTGCTTTGACAAAATTTTTCAATAAGTATCCGTCGTTTGACGCCACTTCGATCACGTGGCTTTCGCGGTTTAGACCCAATCGCGCGGTAATCATGTCTACATAGCGCGCCGCGTGGTCCAGCCAGCTTTGCGAGGTGGACGAAAAATAGGCGTAGTCGGCAGAAAACAAGGCGTCGGCTGCGGTGAAATCCTCGGTTTGTACCAAGCGGCAATTTGTGCAGGCCAATAGCCGCAGTGGGTAGGTTATTTCGGGGGCCATTAGCTCGTCCGGCGACAGATACGCGTTGGACGGCGGCGCATGTCCGAGATCCAGAAACTCCAGCCTAAGAGGTGACTGGCAATGACGACAGGTTCGACTCATAGCGGGGTGCAATTCTTAATTGATCCAAGCGCCTCGTCGCGCCCGGACATGTTAATCGGCGGCAATGGCCAATTGATGGCCAATTCGGGGTCAAGCGCATTGATCCCGCCTTCGGTTCCGGGCTTGTACGCGCTCGAATGGGCATACAGCAATTCGCAATCGTCGGTCAGAGTTTGAAATCCGTGCGCCAATCCCTTGGGTATATAGAGCGCGTTGCCCACCTTCGATTCAAGCGTAACCGAGCAATATTTGCCAAACGTCGCGGAATCTGTGCGCAAGTCCACGATCACATCGTGCACACGCCCACGGATACAGCGCACCAGTTTGACCTCTGCAGCGGGCTCACGTTGAAAATGCAGACCGCGTAATGTGCCCTTGCTATCGCTGGAAGACAGGTTCATCTGCACCCACGCGGTGTTAAGCCCCTGTGCAGAAAATTCGTCGTCGCAGTAGATTCGTGCGAAATATCCGCGTGCGTCGGTGCGGCGTTCTTGCGTAATTTCAAAGGCTCCGGGCAAAGATAATTCCGCGAATTTCATGGCGCACCAAAGGCGTTGATCTGCGCGCGGGAAATCGCATTGGGTGACTCGCCCTGCTGCACCGCACGATACCATTTGATCGTCTGTTCAACCGCGTGGTCGAACCCCCAGCGCGGCGCATAGTGCAAATCGGAACGCGCGCGCTCGATATCAAGGCTGAGCAACCCGGCTTCGTGGCGGGCAGCCGGGTCACTGCCGTCGGACCAGTCCCCGGGCCAGTGGGTCAGCGCCGCCGTTACCAGATCACCGACCGGTCGCACGTCGCCAAGCTCGGGGCCGAAATTATACGCAGCCGCCAGTGCGTCGCTGCCTGCACCCGACATCGCCTCGGCCAGCCGCAAATAGCCCGACAGAGGCTCCAGTACATGCTGCCATGGACGGCGCGCCGTGACATTGCGAACACTGACGGCGCGACCGGCGGCCAAGGCGCGGACAATATCAGGCACGATGCGGTTTTGGGCCCAGTCACCACCGCCGATCACATTTCCCGCACGGACCGATACAATCCGCACCGGGGAGTCCGCAAAAAAGGATTTGCGATAACTGGCGATCACCAGCTCGCTTGCGGCCTTGGAGGCGCTATAGGGATCGTGCCCGCCCAGCGGATCGTCTTCGCGGTAAGGGTGCACCCATTCCCGGTTCTCGTACACCTTGTCGGTTGTGATCATCACTGCGGCGCAGGGGCGGGACAATCCACGCAGGGCCTGCAACATATGCGCCGTGCCCATCACGTTGCTATTCCACGTGGCCAATGGGTCGTCGTAGGACGCCAGCACCAGCGGTTGCGCCGCCAGATGGAACACCACGTCAGGCTGCGTCTCGTCCACCCTTTTGCGCAGGGTTTCGGGGTCGCGAATATCGCCTATGCAGTGATCCAGTTGTGTACTCAGGCCCAGTTGGTCAAACAGCGCCGGATCCGTATCGGGCCTTAGCGCCACGCCATACAATTCGGCCCCCAGCTCGTGCAGCCACAACGACAACCACGATCCTTTGAATCCCGTGTGCCCGGTGATCAGTACGCGTTTGCCTTGCCAAAAGCTCATCCGCGCAACGAGTCCCACGTCTTCCACGGCGCGCTGCCAGAAGCCCACATTTCTTCAAGCCGGGTTTTGTCGCGCAACGTATCCATCGCCATCCAGAAACCTGCATGTTTCCACACCGCCAAATCACCATCGCGGGCCAGTCCTTCGAGAGGGGCCTGTTCAAATACAGTTGAATCGTCGCTCAAGCGATCAAGAACTGTAGGTTCGCACACCATAAAACCACCGTTGACCCAGCGGTTGTCGCCCTGCGGTTTTTCCTGAAAACTGGTGACGCGGTCACCTTTGACCCCCAACGCGCCAAACCGGCCAGCGGGTTGGATCGCTGTGACTGTGGCGGCGCATCCCTGCGCGCGGTGAAACGCGATCAGCGCACCAAGATCGACGTCGCTGACACCATCGCCGTAGGTCAGGCAGAATGTTTCGCTCAGAAAATCGCGCACCCGCCGGATACGCCCGCCGGTTTGTGTATGTTCCCCTGTATCCACAAGGGTGATTTTCCACGGTTCGGCGCTTTGATTGTGTACTTCCATCGCGTTATTGGACAAATCGATGGTAACGTCAGACATATGCAAAAAGTAATTCGCGAAGTACTCTTTGATCATGTAGCCCTTGTAGCCGCAGCAGACAACAAAATCGTTGATTCCGTGGGCACCATAAAGTTTCATGATATGCCAGATGATCGGACGCCCGCCGATCTCGATCATGGGTTTGGGTCGCAGGTGCGATTCCTCGCTTATGCGGGTACCCAACCCACCGGCAAGAATGACTACTTTCATGGGGATGCCCATTATGGTCGAAATCAGAATTGGAGGTTGGCTACACTAGTTGGCTGTCTCTGACAAGAATCCCAACCGCGAATTTCTTGGCACGCGGCCAAGGTTTCAAGCGCTGTGCGCTTTGCTACTGTACCAGACCCAATGTTTCTAAATACCGCATCGAAGACGGAATTTTCCCAGAGTCGTTCAGCTCCAGCACCAGATGCGGTTTGACGTCCAGCTCGCCCAGTGCGCGAAAAACTTCGGGCCAGCAAATGGTGCCTTCGCCGATGCCCCAGTGCCGGTCCGCATAGCCGTCTGCGTCTTGCAAATGCACATGTGCCAACTGGGCACCGGCGTCTCGAACGAACTGATCGACCGGCGGTGCCCCCGTGACGTGGTGGGCGTAATAGGCATGGCCCGTGTCGATCGACATTTTCACAACATCCGCGCCCAGCTCCGCCGCCAGTTTCAGACGGTCGCGCGGGTCAATGTCCTGAATATTTTCCATCACCAGCGTCACCCCCATATCGCGGGCGCGCCCAATCGCCTGAGCAAGCGTTTTACGTACGCATGCGATTTTTTTCGCCCGCCCGTTCGACTTCAGGTCCAGATTGTTGTGATCCCACGTGGTGAACGGCGAGTGGATGACCATTTGCACGGCACCCAGCGCCTTGCAGGCGTCCAGCCCCTGATCCAGCCGCTTGATCACAACGTCGCGTATATCCGGGTCGCCGCTGTCCAACGTAAATCCAATAAACGGGCCGTGAAGACCCAATCGTCCGCTGTAGCCGTCGAGGTGCTTTTTGAGATGCGCCGCGTAGCCCGCAATATCGCCGCGAATAATCGAGGTGAGGGCAAAATCCTGCAGTTCAAGGTCGCGTTGTTTTTCCAGCAGCCACGGTCGGTAATTTGGCAAATCGACCATGGTGATCGCAGCGCCTATGACGGGTAAGTCTTTGGTCATAAAAAAACTCCGGGCTGTTTGGCCCGGAGTTTGTCAGGGGATAAAACCACTGGCAAGCGCCAGTTTCGCAGAGCAGTGCTTAAACCGGGTTGTCCATTCTCGCGGTCAGCTCAATCGTGCCTGTTACGGGTTCCGACCAGTTCAGCTTGATTTTGCTGGCATTGGGCCCCTGATTAACTGTTGCGTAGGGCAGCGTATACACACCGGCGTTCGAGCCGTTCTTGATTTTGCCGATCGGAACAACGCCCGCAACCGTGCGTGCGCGCCCGCCAAAGGGCAGGTATGTAGCCAATTCGACTTCCCAGGTATTGGTGGCCCCCGCCTCGCTGACCGATAGCGTCACGGGGTTCGAAATCCGGTCGACGATATTGGTGAACGTATTGCCGATAACCATGACGTTGCGCGCACGCGTCATGTCAAGCGGCGCGATACTGGCGTCCACCTTGTCCACGCGGTCGATACTGCCGCCGCCCGTGTGTTTGAACGTGTTGCCCGAAATATTCAGACCATTGATGAAATGGTCGGTCCCGTAGGGCCGAACCACGATAAACGCAAACCATGTGGCGCTGTCGATCGAAGTGAATATGTTATCGGCAATCGTCAGCGCACCAAACGAAAAACTGCCGGTGTTATCGGGGCTTTCATCGTGCTCGTTGGTCCACTCGATGAAACAGTTGTCGACGTAATTGCCGCTGATGGTGGTTTTGCAGTTGGGGCTTGTCAGGATCAACCCCGGCACACGCAGTGGCGTGCCCGCACTGTCGCCCTGAAAGAAATGGTTGCCGCTGATAATATGGCCGCCGCCATTCATCACACCAAAATGCAGGAAACGCACGGCGCGGTTGTTGCGGATTTTGGCGTCGTTGGCATTGACATTGAAGGCAATGGTGACGCGATCCTGCGGCTCGACTGTTTGTTCCTTGGACAAAAACTGGTTGCGATCCAGTTGCAGGCCAGAGCAGCCATCACCAATTGAGGTCACGGCGCGCTCGCCCGGCGACGAGAAAAAGCAGTCGCGAATGGTGAACGACGTGCCACCGAGCGGCAGCATCACACCGCTTGAAACGCTCTGACACAGAAATTCCATATCGGCGAGAATAAAGCGTTTGATCGTGGTGAAACCGCTGAAATCCAGCAGATATTTGAAGCGCTTGAACGTGTAAGTCTGTGACGTTGGTGCGCCGTAAAGCGGCTGGCTGATTTTTATCGTACTGGCGCTGACGTTTTTGGAGGTCACGTAAACTTCGCGACCCACGCCGGTGCCGGTGACCAGCGACCCCACCGGAATTTGCGATATGTTGGCAACATTACTAAGCTGCGTTTTGTTGGACGCCGCATAATTGGCGCTCGACGTGAATACATCGGTATCCCAAGCGGCACTCCCGTCGTCCTGAATCTGGCCGTTGCGGATCACGCGACGGTTCGCAAATGTATCTTTGTCCACGACCGCCGCGTGCACATCCAGCGGCGCACTCAGCGTGACCCGACGTCCGCACATGTCCAGCCCGCCGTGATCGGTGAAATTGAATATAGCCTGTATGGCTTTTTTCAGCGCCAGTTCCTCGTTACCGAACGCATCGATATAGGTGGGCAAATCAAAGTTGCGTGTGAGCGCCAGACGCACCGTCGTCGGCGTTGTCACTGTGCCCTCAAAACGCACTTTGGATTCGAACGTCACGTGGCTGGCCAGATTATATATCCCTTTGGAAATCAGCACGGTTCGCCCAAGTGCAGCCGAATCCGCGGCCTCGAACGCAGCGCTGTCGTCGGCCACGCCATCGCCAATGGCCCCGTAGTCGCGCACATCCACGATATCCATCATTTTGCGGTGGAATACATCAGTTGCGTCGGTGATTGAAATATCCTCGATGCGTACGACGCCCCCGTCGGGACCCGTCAGATCAAGCCCGAAATGGCCGTAAACCGGCGTTGTGCCCCAGATCATATCGACGCCTGTACGGTTCCCCGCACCGATGATCGCCTCAATTGTCACGACTTTGCCGTAAGTTGTCAGCGTGACTGACGTGCCTTCCTCGGTCAGGCCGGCCACATGATTGTCGTTGATGTCTGCCGCCCAGGCCGCGATGCGCACTGAAGGCAGGTTGCCGCTGATGGCTTTGACGCGCACCCGTACCCGCAAGTAACACCCCGGCAGAACCGGCGTGTCACCCATATAGCGCAGTTTTTGCGTCGCCGTGGTCTTCACCAGTTCAAGGCAGTCGCCAAAATCGCTGTCCGCAGGGACCAGCGCGGCGTTGGTCGCGCCGTCGTATGTATTGGATCCCGGCGTACCGTTTTGGGACGACCAGACATCCAGCCCGTCAAAAAAAACGGGGGGCATCAGCACCACGCCGTCCGTAATAACTTTGTTCATCAATAATTCCTTTCAGGGCAAATATCTGGTAATCCGGTCGCGATATCGACCGAAAGAAGCCGCGTTTTGCGCGCTCGGCAATAAATTCTCTCAAAATGAAGCTGCTCCACCAAAACAGCGGAAAATCCAATAACAGATGATCCTTAAGAAAGTATTACGACGTTAAGCCCCCCGTCTTGATTGACTGGCTGATCGAAATACACGATCAGTGATCAATCGGTCGAATTTTTTGACGAAATATGGAGTGATCATGCTTGTTGTTCTAAAATTTTTACATTTCATTAGCTTTTCGGTCGCCATTGGCGGCGGCATCGCCAACATGATTGTCGGCATACGCGCCTCCCGGCTGGAGCCTCAGGCGGCGGTGCCGCTGCGGCTGGCTCAGGGGGCGATCGGCAAGGCGTCCACACTGTCGCTGATCGTGTTATGGATTACCGGACTCTGGATGTGGGCTACTGTCTACGCCGGACAGGCCGCACTTGGTACGGCGTTCCACGTTAAAATGGCGGCGGTTCTTGTGCTGACTGCAATCAGTATCAACCTGAACGTCTCGGTCATGCGCGCGCTCAAAGCCAACAAACCCCCAAGCGTGCAACTCGTCAAGATTTCGGGCATGGGCATGGCTGCAATGGCGCTGGTCGCGGTCTTCGCGGCATTGATGGAATTTACCTGATCATTTCCAAATTCACGCGCCGGTTTCAGGAGGTGGAACAAAGCGCACGCCGTTGATTTTCCAAACCTCGCCCAGATCGATCATTTCGTACTCGAGCCAATACAACTGGCCCGCTTCACCACCTACGATCACGGTTTGGAAAAACCGGTTGGCTGTCACGCGACTGCCGACAAACACCACTTTGGTGGTGCGCCACACCATGGGAAACCCGGCCTGAACCATTTCTCCAAAGCGTTCGACAGAGCCAAAAACTTCGCGGATTCTGGGCGAGGCGTAACTGAAGGCCGTTTCGAAGTCATCAACCTGAAAAGCCCCGATTTGCGCGGAAATAACCTGTTTGACGGCATCATTCGCCACGTCCTGCGCAACCGAAAGGCCGCTCCAACAGGTTAAAATGATTGCCAGAAAAAAGTGTCGCATTCTAATTCCTCCACTGTGCATGCCCACGTTAGGACAAACGCCGCGAATATCAAAATCACGATATGTGCAGGTCTATTTGAGCACCCAATCAAACACGCGCCGCAGCTCTGCCACACCGCCGCTTTCAAACCAACGCCCGTGGGAAATCACCACTTTTTCAGGTGCCCAGTTGATCATGGTTTCCACTGATGCGCGCAGCGCCGCGCGTCCTTTGCGAAACGTGGCACGCATGTCGCGCGGCATCCCGCCATTATTGTCCAGAATCCCGACAATCCGGGCGAGCGGCAAAAACCACAGCGGAATTTTTGTGGCTTCAAAATTTTCTATCAAATCCGTCAGAATAAGCGTTTTTGATGTCTTGTGGAAAAATACCACTTCCCGGTGGATTTTGCTGCCCTCAACGACAATCTGATCAATCTCGCCCTGCCAGTCCGGCGCAGCCGTCGCTTCCAGATCACGGTCAAACGATACCCGTACGCCCTTTTTACGCGCCCGCTGCCGCACGCCGGGCGACGCCCACGCGATTGCCGCTGGAAACCTGTTCGCCCAGACACCGATGGATGCGTAGTGAATCCAGTTAGGGGAAACCAGATGCTTCACCTCGCCCAACTCTGCCAGCGACGCCACCAAAGCATCGTTCATGTCAATCGGCGAGTGCACGAAAAGGTCACCGTTCTGCAGGCGGATCACAGTCATCCTTGTGGGAAACGGCAGGCCGTAAAACCTGATCACCGGCCCGTCAATGATCCAGATGTTCGGACCGATTGTCTTGAGCGTATAAAGAGGTTCGTATCCCGTATCCATCTTACCCGCCTTGCACAAAATCCCCGCGCAGCGCCCCTTCGATCAGCGCGACGGTTTCAGTGACGCCGTAAAGCGCGATGAATCCGCCAAACCGCGGTCCCTGCGATGCGCCCAGCAAAACCTCGTAAAGCGCTTTGAACCAATCGCGCAGCGGCTCAAACCCGTGGGCTTTCCCTACCGCAAAAACCATGGTTTGCAGGGCGTTGGCGTCCAGTCCGCCGTCCCACGATTGCAAGTTCTCAGCCAGATCAGCAAACGCCGTGCGCTCGTGGTCGTCCGGCAATCGAAATTTGCGTACCGGGGCGACAAAATCCTCGAAGTATTTTAACGCATAGCCTGCCGCTGCGTCCAGATCGGGGTGAGTTGCGGGGGTGGCGTCGGGCGCATAGCGCTTGATAAAGCCCCACAGCCCTGCCTTGTCCTTGGCCGAGGCCACAGACGCCAGATTAAGCAACATGGCAAAGGGCACCACCAGATTTGACGCCGGCGGCTGACCGCCGTGCACATGCCAGACCGGATTGTTCAGCCGGGCAGCTTCGTCCTGATCCGCAAAAGCACGCAAATGCTGATGATATTCGTCAACGGCCTTGGGGATTACGTCAAAAAACAGTCGCTTGGACGTCTTGGGCTTCTGGTACATGAACAGCGACAGGCTTTCAGGTGCCGCATAGGTCAGCCATTCCTCCAGCGACAAACCGTTGCCTTTGGATTTGGAAATCTTTTGGCCCTTTTCGTCGTTAAACAGCTCATAGGTCAACGTTTGAGGTGCGGGTTTGCCCAGGACCCGGCAGATTTTTCCCGCCTGAGTGACGCTATCAATCAGATCTTTCCCGGACATTTCATAGTCCACGCCCAGTGCTGCCCAGCGCATGGCCCAATCGGGCTTCCACTGCATCTTGACGTGCCCGCCTGTGACAGGCAGTTCAACACGCTCGCCGTCCGGTTCAGTGTAGACAATAGTGCCCGCCGCTACGTTGCGCTCTAATGTCGGCACCTGAAGAACGTGGCCGGTTTTAGGAGATACCGGCAGAAACGGCGAATAGGTTTTTTGGCGTTCAGCCCCCAGTGTGGGCAGCATGATCTCCATGATCGCGTCAAAACGCTCCAGCGCTATAAGCAACATCTCGTCAAACCGCCCGGCCCGGTAGTATTCGGTGGAACTGGCAAATTCATACGTAAAGCCAAATTCATCTAAAAATGCGTTCAGTCGCGCGTTGTTGTGGGCGCCAAAGCTGTCGTGCGTGCCGAACGGATCGCGCACACGCGTCAGCGGCAGGTTCAAATCCTCGGTCATCTGCGCCTGATTTGGCACATTGGCAGGAACTTTGCGCAGCCCGTCCATATCGTCGGAAAAACAGATTAGCCGCGCGGGTATATCAGAAATTTCCTGAAACGCCCGCATCACCATAGAGGTGCGCGCCACTTCGCCAAAGGTCCCGATATGGGGTAGGCCGCTTGGGCCGTAACCTGTCTCGAACAGAACGTATCCCTTTTCAGGTGGAGATTTTTGCACCCGTTTCAACAGCTTACGCGCCTCGTCAAATGGCCAGGCTTTGGAATTCAAGGCGGCAGATCGATATTCAGACATTGTTAACCTGTTGTGAAAACTTAAGCGCGGTATAGGATCAGCTTCCTATTGCTCACCGCTGCATTGGTCAATAATCTGACGGAAAATTGACACCTGGAGCCACAATGAACGAAGAATCACCGACCGTATTCAACGAAGAGGACTGCCTTGTGGCTATTATGGTCGCGGTGTCCATATCGGACGAGCGGATAAAGACCGTGGAACTGATGAGCATCGAGCGTATCGTCAATCACCTGCCGGTATTTGCCAACTACGATGCCGACCGTGTTGCCGCAGTATCGCAAACGGTGTTTGATCTGTTTGCCGAGGAAGACGGACTCGACGCGCTGTTTGGGTTGGTGAGAAACGCGCTGCCCACAAGGCTGTTTGAAACAGCTTACGCGCTGGCCTGCGATGTGGCGGCGTCCGACGGTACGTTACTTGAATCCGAGTTGCGGTTTTTGGAAGAAATCCGCTACGAACTGAACATCGACCGCCTGCACGGCGCCGCCATCGAGCGCGGCGCCCGCGCCCGGCACATGACTCTGTAACGGCCCGGGCAAAATTTTTAACCTCTGAAGTCAGACGTCAAAAGTTGTGACCCACCGCCTGATCAAAGATTGTTGCAGCGCCTTTGAACGTCCACGCCACGCGCGCGCGCCACGGGGTCGTTCGCGCTCGGCACGGGGAATTTTGGAGCGCTGCACCAGATCGGCGGAAAAAAAGGCAAACGTCAGTTTGCGCCCGCCCGGTGCCTCGATATAGCCGGCCAGCGCCGAAACAAAATTCAAAGTTCCGGTTTTTCCTCGCACCTTGATCGGGCTGTTTTTCAGAGGCTTGCCGTCGTCGCCCCGCACGGCAATCGATTTCATCAGGACGTGCAACGAGCCATTCCAGCCTGCGGTCAACAGCACCCGGTTCAGGTCGTCGGCCGATACGCGCGATCCGTCGCCCAAACCGGAGTGATCGACAAATTTGGCGGTTTTGGTGCCGGCCTTTTCCTTCATCCACGCCGCCATGCGACGGCCGGACGCTTTCAAATTCGCCGGGCGGCTGCCCAGCCGCTGCGTTGCAGTCAACCCAACTGTTTCCGCCGTCATGTTATTTGAAAATTTCATCATTCCGCGCAGGATCTTTGCCAGATTAGGGCTTTGCCATTGCGCGACTACGGTTCCTTTCGGGCGCACTTTGGCGACACGAAACGCCGGAAGCTGAATACCGAAAGACCGCGCCAGCGTGTGAAATACATCCGCTGTATAAAGTCCCGGATGCCGGACAGGCAGCCAGCGCCCGCCTTTGCGCCCCAAAGCATTTTGCGAAACGGTCCAGCTGTCAATTTTTCCATCGGATTTGAACGCAAAAACCGGCCCCTTGCGATTGACCACACGAATTTTCACGCTGGCAACGCGCGGCCGGTATTTGATCGCGCGAGCGTCCATGCTCACGTCGTAGCCGTCAGCGCTGCGCTTCCACTCAAAATAGACACGGTTGTAATTCAGGTTCAGCCCCGACAAAGAAGGGTTATACCCCAAATGATCGGGCTGCCCCGGGTCAATCGACTTTGAATAGGGCAAAGCGCCGCTATAGACAAATGCGCGCCCCGAAATTTCGCGTACGCCGGCCTCTTTAAGGCGTTTGGCCAACGCGCCCAATGCGTCGGTGTCCAATGTCGGATCGCCACCACCAAGCAGGTAGAGATCACCCTTCACCCTACCGTTTTCAATCGGACCTGTGATCACAATCTGGGTTTTGAAACGGTGCGCCGCGCCAAGGACGTTGAGCGCGTAAAGCGTCGTCGCCGTCTTGGCGACGCTGCCGGGCGGCAACGCCAGCTTTGGATTATGAGTTTCCAAAATCTCGCCGCTGATAGCGTCGGCAACGACAAATCCTATTTTGCCCGACAACCGCGAGGACGCAATGAGTTCAGTGACAGAGCCTGCCGCCGCAATGCGAATTTTGGCCGGTCGCAGTTTGGGATAGATCGACCGCGTCGGCGGTTTGGCCAGTGCGCTGGTTGCCGCCGTGCTCAGCAGCGCGCCCAACAAAAACCGACGTGTCACGGTCTTTGAAGTTGGCCGACAATTCATTTCAAAAATACCATTGCATCAGAATTACAAATACACTCAGCACGCGGTGTCAGTGGCGCAGCCTGCCTTTATTTCGGATATCTGTGGAGGATATGTCAACCGTCGCGCCGCCCAAAAGACACCACGCAGGAGCGCGGTGTGACGGTAATGCCCCCGCCTGTGCCGGATCGATCCGTGATGCGTGGTAAACCGACGCCATTCTGGACAGGCCTGCCTGCACCCGTTCACCTGAGCGCGCCATAACGCCAATCGGTACAGATTGTGCAATACCCCGCCAATCGCGCCACCGGTGAAACTCCGTCAGATTGTCGGCCCCCATCAGCCAGACAAACCGTACACCGGGGTAAAGCGCCAGCATCCGCGCCAGCGTCTCGGCGGTGAACGAGCTGTGCAACCGTGCCTCGATATCGCTGACGGTCACCCGTGGGTGGCGCATGATCTTGCGGCAGGCCTGCATCCGCGCTGCAAAGTCAGCCACCGGATCTGTCTTGAGCGGGTTGCCCGGTGACACGATCCACCAGACATGGTCCAACCCAAACCGCCCAAGCGCCTGACGCGTAATGTGCACGTGCCCCGCGTGCGGCGGATCGAATGACCCGCCCAGCAGACCAATACGCTGGCCGCGATACGCAAGCGGAAGGCCCCGTTTCAATAGCTAAACCATTTGAATGTTAACTTGTGTGGCAAAAGATGCTACCCTCCGAGCCAACGAACAACCACCGCGACGCGCGGTAGTCAATAACGTTCTGGGGGGCAGTTACCGTGGCAATCAAAAGACTGACGCACCCGTCGGGCCGGTTGACCGTAATCCTGCTGGTGGCGGCGTTAGCGAATTATCTGGTCATGGTTCTCGTCACTCTGCCTGCTCTGGACCGCATGTCAGGTGGGCTGGCGCCGTTTGATATGATGCCTTTTGGGTACGAACCGGTGCATACGTTTCATCTGCTTACCGACCTCAAAGCACAGGGGCGTGGGTATTATCTGTTCCGGCAAATCCCGCTGGATACGCTTTATCCGGCACTGTTCGCGCTGTCGTTTTTCATGGCAACCAACTGGCTGGCGGACAGGTGGATGGCAATGGCGCGACCGCTTCGTGTGCTGGCCATTTTGCCGCTGTTTGCGGCGCTTGCGGATTATACCGAGAATTTTCTGATCGTCTCAATGCTGCGCGCCTTTCCCGACACGCCGGATTCGTTGGTGCAAACGGCCAACATCGCCACGCTGACAAAATCCGGACTGACAACGGTGTTCTTTGTCGGGTTTATTTTGGCGCTTATAGGGTGGGGGATCAGCCGGATTAGAAATCGGTCCAAATTGTAGAAAGGCCGCGTTGCCTTGCCCATTTGAAGGCGCTAAACCCCGCACAACCACTTTTCAAACAACGAGCATCCCAATGGCATCCACCCAATACGTTTACCACATGGACGGCGTGTCCAAAACCTACGCCGGCGGCAAAAAGTGCTTTGAAAACATCCGC
>Ga0114932_10000071_pt1 | contig 107234 bp, 106 predicted proteins | sample 2SBtaG_2_FD_87286 | JGI IMG/M metagenome (GOLD analysis project Ga0114932, IMG submission 87286) | Deep subsurface microbial communities from Kolumbo volcano to uncover new lineages of life (NeLLi) - 2SBTROV12_ACTIVE470 metaG | ecosystem: Environmental > Aquatic > Marine > Volcanic ...
ATAAAAACCGATCGCGACAATATTTTTGTTTGCAGGAAAAGTATTGAAGGCTACCAAAGTTTCAACAAACTTCCCATTATCTCCTGCCAGACCCCCGGTGACCCTGACACCTTTTGGAAGAAATCTGGACATGCCCTTAATCAACTCGGTTCCATTAGTGTTCAGGCCATCGGCAAGAACAAAAATATGCCTGAGTCCCTCATGAGGTAAGGATTGGACCAGCTCTTCGCCAACTGAAAAACTATTTTCAGTTATAATGCTCCTGTGGGTGGATTCCAGAGTCGTGTGCTCAAAAAAAACTGCTGTTAGAGACAGGGAATTATCATGGACTTGTGTGCCACAAATTTCTCCGGCGGAGGAGCTACCCAGAATGTAAGCTTTAGGATAAGATTTTCGAATCTCATCGAATAAGTTTTTATTCTGAATAGTATTTGGAGAGCCGAATATTAAAACAAGTTGTGCGTCCTTCAAATCTTTTCTGTTGGATTCGGAAACCCAGCCTTCTTTTTCGCTCCAACGTTGTTGTTCAGTTTTCATAAGATTCCCCTAAACGATTTTAAAGAATTCAGAATGATAAAAATTGGAACGCCATGTTCATATATAATTCCCCTTAGATTTCTATTCGTCAATCAATAAATATTATAAAAAAAATGTCATAAAAAATGCTCCGAATTTTTAACAAATTATTAATTTTCAAGTATTTATCGCCATTCCTATAGGTTGTGTTGGATTTGTTTTGAAATTTCAATCATTAAATTTTGTAAGTGCTGGAAAATAAGGCTCTAAAATTCAGAGAGTCTTATCATTTGCTTTGACAGGTTTTTGCAATTGTGCTAAAAATCCTCAAGTCCGAAATCGGGCGTAATTGTTGTAATTGAGGAGTTACATGGAAGTTAGAATAAGCCGGGATGTGCTCCTGAACGCCGTCCACAAAGTTCAGGGGATAGTTGAACCAAAAGGGGCGATGCCCATTCTTTCCCACCTGCACCTTTCCGCTGAAAAAGATAGTATTTGCATTCGCGCAACGGATTTAGAGATAGGAACCTTGGGAAGCTATCCTGCAAACGTCACGACTGACGGTGCGGTGACCCTCAATGCCCGGAAATTATTTGATATTATCCGGGAATTACCGAATGAAGAAATTTACATCAAAAAAGAAGAGAATAACTGGATCACTTTAAAATGTGGGAAATCCAAGTTCCGCCTCCCGGGCTTACCGCCTGAAGATTATCCTCCAATGCCTGAATACAGTGATAAAGTTCTTATAGAATTTGATGGCAAGATTCTAAAGGAAATGATCCGCAAAACTTTTTTTTCTGTGTCACCAGACGAATCACGACAGGCGTTGAATGGTTTGCTGCTGGAAACTGAAGGAAGCAACGCTACTCTCGTAGGAACAGACGGGCACAGACTGGCCTTGATCAGTCGTCCGGTCAATTCGCACGATGATAATAAGGAAAAAGTAAGTTTTTTGCTTCCCAAAAAAGCTTTGTCTGAACTTTTGAAGCTAATGGAAGATGATGATGAGAAATTCGGATTCTCTTCTCATGAAAATCATCTGGCTTTTATCCATGGCAAACAAGTCATTGTTTCCCGGAAAATTGATGGGAAGTTTCCGAATTACCGCCAGGTCATCCCTACTGATAATCCGTTAAAAGCTCAAGCCAATCGGGAAGATTTGACCCACGCATTAAAAAGAGTCGCGCTTTTGGCAGATGAAAAATCAAAAATGGTTCGATTTGAGATACAAAAAGGCAGCCTCACTCTGGTTTCAGATAATACGGATTTGGGTGCTGCAGTAGAAGAAGTGGCGATAGAGTATGATGGCGATGAGGTATCGATTGGCTTGAATGCCAAATACGTTCTCGACATATTGAATGTTATGGATGTTGAAGCGGTGACCCTAAACTTGAAGGATCAAAATCACTCCTGCCTGTTTACTTCTGTAAACGATGACCAATATAAAAGCATTGTTATGCCAATGCGTTTATAGGTTCTCCCTTCACAGATCAAAAAACGCGTCCAGCTTCTCATCGCTACGCGGCGTTTTACCGGTAACACCTTCCCAAACTTCTTTCGTCTCCATGCACAGATAAATGCTCAGGTCTTTTGAGTTTTCCTGTAAAAAACCTCGAATGGTTTCGTATGCATGATTTCTTATTGGGCGCAAATATCGAAACTTTCCATCTTTACCCGGCAAATGCTCTCCGGTGAACAACAGGGTTTCGGGGTGACGTGACTTAATAATGGGCTTTAGCGATGATCGGTAACGAAAACTGCCCAGGCTCACCCATTCCATTTGAGATGCAGGAATAAAATCAAATAGCGTGTCTACCAACTCCCTATAAGCTTTTTCCCAACCAGGAATCAGTATTATTGGGTCCAGGTGAAAACCAACCTGGTAACCTTTTTCTACACAGAGGCTGGCCGCATGCAGGCGGTTTTCCAAACCTGGCGTTCCCTTTTCTTCGAGATCAATAACTTGTTGAGGGTTGATCGACCAGGAGACGATGACGTTGGTCGGGTCCGTTTGGTTCAGTAAATTTTCAATGCGATCTGATTTGGTTTTTAATTCCAATACGGCATTTTTTTGCCTGTTGAAAAATGGAATCAGTAGTTGTGAATAGGGTATCAGTGAATCGAGAGCGAGACTGTCCGTGACCTCTCCGGTTCCCACTCGAAAGGCACGGTCAGGGAATTGAGTAAAAACCTCCTCAAGCTCCTGAAACAGGTCTTCCACGTTTACATAAGCCACTTGCAAAGGATTATTATTTAAAAAATCCTGGAGAAAACAATAAGAACAATCATAAATACAGTTTTTTGACAAGTTGACGACATAATAATTACAACAAACCATACCTGGACTCGCCCCAGGACATTTCTTTAAAAAAGATCCATTGAAACGAGATAAAACCAGATTCTTTTTTCCCGCTCCAAAAACATCCGGTTGAGAAGTTTTGAACTGTTTTTCCAGCTGCCCGACATCTTGAATTTCATAAACCGGGACATGAGAAAGCCGGGATAATATTTCTTGGGTAAATGAGTAGTCTTTGGAGCTATGCTCTACAAAGACCGCATCCGGTTCATACACCGTTGAGAGAATCCCAGAACCTATTGTTTTATTTGACATTATTTTATATAATGGGCGTGTTTAGGTGCCCCGAATGATTAAAACACCTACTTTATCACTTAAAAGAAGGAATTAAAATGAACTTTCCCAACTCGCTTCAGGATCAGCAAATTGAAATCAAGAAGAAATCTTCACTGCATTTTGGGTTTCTTTTGTTATTTGCTGTATCGGTGGGTTTGAATTTTTATTTTCTATTTTTCAATGGACAAAATTCAGTAGAAATTGCAAAAGCCATTCAACAGGAAGAAGTATCCCCAATTCTGGTTGAGTCGCAAGTTGAGGGTCTTGATCTTGATAAAAATATCCCATTCGAGAAAATTGTACCTCCGACTCCAAAAATTCAGCAGGTATCCTTCTCAAGATCGGATGATAAAAAATTTGGCGATAAAGTAGTTCAATCTTTAGAATTCAAAGTTCGTAATTCCTTAAATTTTACGGTCTGCAAAATTATTTCCCGTAAAGAAGGGTGTGCTGCATTATCTGCGCATTTGGGGCGGCTGATGGTATGGTTTTTTGACGTAAATAAAAGTATTAGAAATGGCGATACTATGAAGATGGTTTATCAGAAACAAGATGGACCCGAGCAATTCAAAGTTTTAAAACTTTCCTATAAGAGCCAACGGTTTGGGAAAACCTTTGTGGCAAATTTTTTCGACGGTCTGGGTCAAGCCGGTTATTTTGACCCCGAAGGTAATGAAATTGCCAGGCGAATTGTGGAATCACAAAGCCCCATGAGAACCTATACTGAAATTACTTCTTTGCCAGGGGATTTTCGAAAAGGGGTGGCAGGACATTCAGGAACTGATTTTAAGGCTCCCGTTGGAACACCGGTTTATTCAGGTTTTAAGGGAAAGGTGCTGCGGAGAAACTGGAACAGGCGAGCCAATGGCTATTGTGTGGAAATCGACCATCCCGAACAAGGCATCAAAACATTGTATTTACACCTCAGTAGGGTACTTGTTAAACCGGGGCAAATTATAAGGGCCGGTCAAAAAATTGCTGAGTCTGGTAATACCGGACGGACCTTTGCCCCGCATCTGCATTATGAAATTCAGCATAGAAAAAAACGAGATCGGATATATAATCCTTTCAAATCCAAATACCATAAACATTACACTCGCAAAATACCGGTCACTCATCTCGAGCAGTTCAAACAAACCGTGAAACGTTACGACTCGCTTTTAAAACAAAGTTGACCGGAAAGAAGAAAAGAATCAGATTAGGAACGGCAATTTCATAGAAAGATCAGGGCCGCCTTGAAAACTCCCCCGAAGAAGAGGCGAAAGCGAAGTAGAAAAAAAGCCCCGATTAAAATTCGAATTGGACGTCTGGTTTTTGATATTTTCCTATGTTTTTTAGCACTCACTCTGATACCCGTTCTAGTATTTCGATATGTAAATCCTCCCTCAACCCCGTTGATGTGGATTCGCACGTTTCAAAGTGACACCGAAAGTCACGTCCATCTTGATTCCTGGCAAACCCTCGACAACATCTCCCCGCATCTTTTAAAGGCAGTCATCGCAGCAGAGGATCAGAAGTTTTTTGCCCATCAAGGTTTTGACTGGAAAGCTATTGAATATGCTATTCAGGTAAACCTGACTACGGATAGAAAAATTGGTGCCAGTACCATTTCCATGCAAACGGCCCGAAATGTTTTCCTTTGGCAGAAGCGCACGTGGTTGCGCAAAATCCTTGAAGGATATTTTACGACTTTAATTGAGTTGCTCTGGGGTAAGAAACGCATTCTTGAGGTATATTTAAACGTTATTGAGTGGGGAGAAGGAGTTTTTGGATGTGTAAAAGCTTCGCAGATATATTTTAAGCGCTCCCCCTCATTTCTGTCACCCGTTGAGTCTGCCTGGATGGCAGCTATTTTACCTAATCCCAGAAAATGGTCTCAACAACCTGCACCGGATCATGTTCGCGTTCGGCAAGCAAAAATTCTGGATTCAATGACAACGGTACGAATTCCCATCAATTGAAATGATCAAAATTAAAATTTCGAAAACCCTGGAAGCTAAAATTAGAAAGGGCTATCCCTGGGTATTCAAATATCAATTGCAAAGTGATGTTGAAAAAGATTCCAGCAGTCTCGCTGTTCTTTATGATCACAAAAACCATTTTCTTGCAATTGGACTATGGGATCCTGATTCTGACCTTTGCTTTCGGGTATTGAATTTGTTTGAACCCAAAGCAATTGATTTTGATTTTTTCCAAAAAAGGTTTCAGAAAGCTCTTTCACTAAGACAGAGGTTGAAAGAACAAGAAACAACAGGATATCGAATTCTAAATGGTGAAAATGATGGGTTTCCGGGACTCATTTTGGACAAGTATGACAAGACATGGGTGATCAAAGTTTACACAAAAAGTTGGTTCGATTATTTGGATCTGATACTGGAAGTAATTAAGTCTGAGAAAAATGTAGAACAGGTAGTATTGCGTTTAGCAAGAAATATAGAAAACTCCTCTTCCGATTTCTTTGATGGGAGAGTTCTTCTTGGCCCCGACCCGATTACCCCAGTGCAGTTTCGCGAGAACGGTTTGAAGTTTCATGTGGATGTTGTAAATGGACAAAAGACAGGATTTTTTCTCGACCAAAGGGACAATAGGCTGCAAATAAAACAAATTTCTTCGGGATTATCGGTGTTGAATGTTTTCAGTTATACCGGGGGTTTTTCAATTTATGCTATTTCTGGCGGCTGTAGAAAACTCGTGGAAATAGACAGCAATGCGTTAGCGTTAAAATCTTCATTGCAGAATCTGCAATTAAATTTTCCGGAAACCAGAAATTTAGATTATCAACAAATTGAGGGAGATGCTTTTCAAAAGTTGCAGGAGTTAAAGTCGGAAAATTCCCTATTCGATCTGGTTATCCTGGATCCGCCTGCATTTGCGCGAAAGAAAAAACACCGACCTCAAGCTTTAGAAGCCTACAGTCGTTTGGCGGGACTTGGGGTTCAATTGGTTGCTCCGGAAGGAAGGTTATTTTCTGCTTCCTGCTCGGCACATGTTTCTGCAGAAGACTTTTACAAGGCAGTGCATTATGGAGTGACCGGCGCCAATAAAAAATTAACGGAAATATCCAGAAGCGGGCACGCAATAGATCATCCCGTTCAATTTACCGAATTAGAGTATTTAAAGTCGGAAATGGGCTGGGTGGGAGATAAAAAATAAAGGCAACCCATTTAGAAACAATGGCTTGCCCGTTTATTTTTAGAGGAGCGGTGTTGGTTGGGCGCTGAAACGAAAAAGTTTAATACAATTGAGTTGAGAGACAGTTTACTACAATCGGTATGACCCGGTAAGAAACCTAAATCTTGTTTATCTCTTTCTAGCTTTCTTTTTTGTAGCTTTCTTTTTTGCAGCTTTTTTCTTAACTTTTTTCTTAACTTTTTTCTTAGCTTTTTTCTTTGTAGCTTTTTTCTTTGTGGCTTTTTTCTTTGTAGCTTTTTTCTTAGTAGCCTTTTTCTTCGTGGCTTTTTTCTTTGTAGCTTTTTTCTTTGTTACTTTTTTCTTCGCAGCTTTTTTCTTTGTAGCTTTTTTCTTAGCTGCTTTTTTCTTGGTTGCCATCAAGATCTCCTTTCGTACATCTTTTGGTATTCGTTTCAGCGCCCAAATACCGTTTATCATTTTATGATATAAGCGTTTGTTGTCAAGCGAATATTAAAGATTTTTAATTTTCCGGGAGCAAATTTTTAGGAATGAAAATTTTATTTTGTTAGGTTTTGATCACGTTTAAACCTTTAGGTGTAAAAAACCGCGTATTTTAGGGCTGAAAAGCTGTATGATCAATTTGAAAAGGAAGCTCTCATATTCCGATTCGATAAGAATCATATTTTATTAATTTAAATTTTTTTTTGATTATTTTATGAAACTTTCCGTTGATTCGGTAAAAATTAATCGTTTTGATAAATTTTCTGAATTTACTCATGCCAGCAGTCCGAGGTATTTTGAAAATCAGTTAGGCGAATTAGAGCAATATGATTTTGCAGTTAAGGATGATTTGCGAAAAAAAAACATCCACATGGTTCAATTCATGAAAACAGTTCATGCTGAAAACAAAATTCCCTATTTATTAAATCAAGAACATAGTGATCGAATTTTTGTATTAAAAGATGAATCTCAAACTCATGAACAGGTTGCAAAAGTTAAAGCAGATGGGATAATCACTCACCTCACTCAAACACCGATTGGAATTTTTACGGCCGATTGTATTCCCGTTCTTATTTGCGACCCGCGACTTCAAGTGGCGGCGGCAATCCATGCCGGGCGAAAAGGAACCTGCCAAAGCATAGTAAATAAGACAATAATGGCTATGAATAGTGAGTACGGTTGTCGCCCTGAAGATTTGGTTGCGGGTCTGGGTCTTGGCATCGGAGGTTGTTGCTATGAAATTGATGAAAACTGTTTGAGCTCTTTTGAAAATAAGATCTCTTTTGATCCGCCTTTTGTTATTTCGATGGGGAACGGGAAATTTTTATTGGACTTGTATGCAATCAATTTTCAAGAAGCGGTCGATGCAGGGTTGCGTCCTGAAAATATATTCCGAAACGATGAATGCACCTTTTGTTCGCCCATGAATTATTTTTCTTACCGCCGGGAGGGTAAAACGGGAAGAATTTTAACCTTCATTACGCTGCAGGGCAGATAAACAGGCTGGTTTGTAAAAAATCATATTCAATCATATTGATAAACTGCATTCCAAGGTTTTATACTAAACGAGTTCCGTTTTACTTTGAAAATTTTAAGAAATTGGTTTTAGATGGCTGAAGAAAACATTCCCAGCGCGAAAGATTTGACCGCAGTACAGCATTTCCCTATCGAATGGATTAAATTGCACCCTCGTAAGGTAGAGGAAATTCTTTCTACATTATCCCTTGAGGATAAAGCCAGGCGTGTGCTGAACCTACCCACTGCGTTTCAAAGAGAATTACTGGTTCTTTGCGAAGATGCGGTCGAGGTCACTCAATCTATCCCTGCAGAAGAAATTTACCATTTGATCAAGGAATTGGGGCATGAAGATTCTCTTCTTATCCTTTCCATGGCTTCCCAGGAGCAGTTGCAGTATTTTTTCGATCTGGAATGGTGGCAGGGGGACAAGTTTCAGCCTCAGCGAGCCATGGAGTGGCTGGAACTTCTGGATCAATGCGATGAACCGGAAACTCTGGAATGGTTTCTAAACGAAGATTTTGACCAGAAAGTGATGCTGCTGCAATCCCTGGTCAAAGTTTTTAAACAAGATGAGATGACCGATTCCTATGATGGGGTGGAAGGCCTGGAACATTTTTCTCCGGATGGCGTTTATGATGTATTTTTCAAAGTAAAAGAATCAAAAGTCATTCGAAAATTGTTTTTATTGCTGGCAGAAAAAGACATGGCTTTTCTTCACGAACTTATGGAGGCGGTTATCTGGTTTCCTCTGACAATAACAGTGGAAAAAGCTTACCAATGGCGGCTGACCCGGACATCGGGAAGAGGCATTCCAGAGTTTGAAGAAGCAATAGGGGTTTATAGCAGTTTGAATCCCGAAGACCTGAAGCAAGGGGTACCTTCATCAGAAAATTTCCCCGGCGGCAAATTTAGATTTTCTCCGCAATACCCGTTGGCCCAGGCTCTCCTTGCTCATTTTTTTGGGCAATGTGTCATGAATCTGGATTCCGAGGATAGGCTGGACGCCATCCGTTGGGAACTGGTTTGCCTGGCAAATAAAATAATGGTGGCAGATAAATTAGATCTTTCCGATTTGAAAATTCGCCAAAAGGCCATGAGAAAAGCGGTGGCTTATATCAATATTGGTTTGGAACTTGGCGCAGCGGGAGATTTGGAAAAAGGACATTCGCTTTTGCATCAACTTTGGATGCAATCGTTATTTCAGGTCGGATTCGAACAACTCAAACAGATTCGATCCAAGGCGAGTATGTTCTTGAAAGAAAATGGTCCTTTCATTGAAAATTTTGTTTCGGAAGGGGACAAAGAGAAATTAGGTGCTCTGGTTTTATCTTTTCCTCAAATCGCAGAAAAGGGAGAGGAGGAGGCCGCAGTCCTTTGGCGAGACCCTGAGTCCTTGGACGATGTTCGAACTATAAATAAATTTCTCGATCGCTGGACTTTTTATATCCGCTTTGCAAAACAAAGCCTGGGATTGGATGCAAAGACTTTGGAATCCAAATGGGGCGGATTCGATTATCCCGAAAGTGGCAAGCTGGAACTTTTGACACTGGTCACAACCGCTTTTGCCCGTCACACTATGTTTAAAACTCTTTCTTGCGAACCCCTTCCCATTTCAGCGGCAAAAAGTTTTCTGGATGTAGTTTTCCTCGCTGGTATTTTTCAAGATGAAGGAAAAATAGTGGACGAAGATAAAGTTTCATCTTTTGAACGGGCTTTATTGGATACCCCAATGGCGTGGACGGAGGCCGATCGGGAATTACTCAGAGAACTGCTGGTGCAAAGCGTGGCGAACCTCGAAGATCAATTTGGTCGGCTCGACTTTTCCAAAACCATCCAATGGCAATACACTCAGGGTCTTTTAATCACCCTCAACTCGGCGTTGGGCCAATGATTTAACAGCCTCCCCCTGATAAGGGGGAATGAGGGGGTTGGTTTTGTCTCTTCCTAACATAGAGATATCTGAAAATCGCTTACTTACCCTATTTAATAGTTATTATTTTCTCGAATCAAGAAGAAGCTCGTTTGATTGACTCTTCAATAAGTTCGGCGGCATGTTCGGCACCTTCCCAGCCTTCAACCTTTGCCCACTTCCCGGCTTCTAAATCTTTATAGTGAGAAAAAAAATGTGAGACCTGGTTCAACAAGATCTTGGGTAAATCGGTGTATTGTTTTACATCTTTATAATATGGGTTCAGTGCATCTACCGGAACGGCCAGAATTTTTTCATCGGCGCCTTTTTCATCCTCCATTTTTAAAACCCCGACAGGTCGGCAACGGACAATGCAGCCCGACAAAAACTCCACAGGGGAAGCCACCAGAATATCTATGGGATCGCCATCTTCTGAAAGGGTGTGCGGCACAAACCCATAATTGCAGGGATAACGCATGGAGGTGTGCATCACTCGGTCTACATAAAGCGCGCCGGATTTCTTATCCATTTCATATTTTACTGGTTCCCGACCAAACGGAACTTCAATGATAACGTTTATATCCCAGGGTGGGTTTTCACCTATCGGTATTTCATCAATATTCATAGTTAGAACCAATCGATCCAGATTAAGATAACCAGCATGGGAAATATTATGGCGATCAAAAAAACCGCGATACCCCATTTCCAGGTATTAATATTTTGCTTTTTTTCTATTGCGTCCAGGCGGTCTTTTATTTGAGCCAAATCCTGTTTGGTGATTTTGCTTAAATGGTCAACATTTTCGTTGAGGTTTTTGGATAAATAATTAAACTTTGCTTCAAAATCAGAACTAAGGCTTTTGAATTTATGTTCTGTTTCTTCAATGACACAATCATAATAATCCTTTTGTTCCTCAATAAGCTCAGACAGGGAAGAGGATTTCAGACTTTCTTCCATTTTATTTAACCGTTCAATGATATTTTCAATTTTCTTTTCCAAAGCTGAATCATCCATACCTCATCCTCCTGAGATTCAAAGAGAGCCTAAGAAAGCAGAAAACCAATGTTCCCACCGTAATCCTAAACAGGGGGGATCTATTGAAGTTTTTTATTATAAAGGATGTGTTGGGTGATTGCTCGTCCCCACCTTAAGGGCAGGGTGGCCGCAGGGGCCATAGATTGGTACTGATAAAGCTAGCTGTCCTTAAACTACTGTCCACTAATATTTCTTCTCCTGTGTGATCTCCCTTCGTTAGTCTTCATGCCCCGAAGGGGTATTAGGGAGTGCCGAGGGCCGGAATCGAACCGGCACGAGGTTTCCCTCGAGGGATTTTAAGTCCCTTTATTGATATCATAACTAATTGATTTTATTTTGTAATAATTTTATTTTCCTGTGTATGTGTAAGAAACTGTGTAAGTTTTGACCCATTTTTTAGTTTCTGACAAAAATAAGGCCATGCAAATAATCTCATACTTGCGCCTCAGATAATACAGTGTTTTTCACCATGCTCTCCCAAAGCTCTTTCCGATCCAAACTTTTCCCATTAAGGATCACACTCGTGAAGGTGTCATCAATAATTCTTGGGCCATCTAAATCACTCTTGTATATATGCACATGGATTCCCTTCTCCTGAGGCCGGTCTGCCGTCCAGACTACTGCTGGTGTTGAAGCCCATAGTTCAAATTTATATTCTGCGTATTCATCTAAATTTATACTCCGGTCAGGGTCGATATATGTATTGCTATTACTAAATTGGTCATGGAGGGGTTTTAACGGTGTAGAAACAATGGGCTCTGGGCTCCAAATACTATCATTGCCACAGTTTCCACAAAAATGTTTTTTGTGAAGATGCTCGGAAAACCCTCCCAAATCTAGATGAGGGTAGCCACACTTTTTACAAGATATACAAGACATTTCAAAATTATTTTCGATAGACCTCACGAACTCAAAAGCCGCTGGTGGTGTTACTTGAATTTTGGTTATTTCTGTATTTGGGAATAAGCCGAGGTTTTGATTATAAGAACAAACAATCGCGTCGAAATCATCATCAATGACCTTCTTCTTTTTTCCACTTATCCGTTTGTGGACATGTATTTTGGGCGGCCTTTGTTCTATTTTTTCACTTGATAAAGCTGGAGGCAGAGAACTCCAAATTCCGATTTCTTCAAAATTAACAAACTCCACCTCCAAAGGGTTTATTACATAGTTCATTTTTGTTTGGTGATTGCTACAAGTTACTTCTTTAGTTTTCTCTGAAGTTGCGAAGTCTGCTATTGTCCCCCAGTGAATTTGGTGAGTTTTGCAATACCATCTTTTTCCGCCTCTACGAAATTTTCCGCAGGGAATAATCTGGCAAGGCAGGATAGCATCGTTGCCAGAATCTCCCTCAAACATCCCAAACGCTTCTTCTGAGCTTACTGCAATGTTACCAATGGTTCGACCTGGAGCCCAACAAATAGCATCCGCAATTGAATAATTTTCATGCTTAAATTCAATATCTTCTTCGTTGCCTACCTTTCGAAGGTATTCCTTTTTAGCCATGCCGGTTCCTTTATTGGCCCATTCGCACTCCCATACTTCGACCTTCCCGGTAGCAGCATTAATTCTTCTAGAAAAAAACATCGGCTTCCTTAAAATTTATTTTAACTATAACCAAGTCTACCTTGTTGATTTCGACAAAAAGTGACCACTCGATACAACTAATTCATTTCAATCCAAAGGTGACGTAATTCTATCTCAGGAAGCTTGCCGTCTCTTTCATGGCAGGAGCTAAGAGTAGATAACTTTAAAGCAACATCATCGCTTTCAGGTTTAAGAAAGTCTTTTGTCGACCAGCCTTTTTTCTTATCTTTAACGAGTTTTTCAATCCACTCTTTGACTTTCTTGCTCCAAAAAGCTCTCGTCTCACTCTGTACATATCCAATAATTGCACCGAGCTGATAATTAGCACCGTGATGGCCCGCCTTGAATCTTTGAATCCCACCTGTTGAAGAGTATTGGCTTATGACATATTCGCGCTCATCACGATCTTTTCTTTTTGGTGTTGGCAATCTTTTACATTCGATTGGCATCAAATAATCAAAGTCAACATGGCGTCGTCCGTTTATCCAAATATTTGTATTGCAAGGCGCAGGAACTAAGTCAATATTGCGAACTGCATCCTTGTCATCTCTCTCTTCGGTCCTAAATTGCAGAATATCCCATCCATCACAGCGGCGAGCAGCACTGTTAAGGTGAGCGCATAGCTGTGAAGTTAATGGAGTTTCTGAAGTTTCTTTTTTTCTATCGGGATGATCTCTCCATTGAGGCAACTCACTTTTAATAAATTCGATTATTTTATACAACGATTCAAAAGGGAGGTGTAAGTCTGCATTGAAAGACCCAGAGCAGGCAGGGGCATGTGAGATATTTGCCAGCATAAATTAAAACCCCTGTGCCCGTAAATCTGCCAGCACTTCATCGGCATCGCGTAGAGCCACAGATTGTAGCCAAAAACGTAGCCGATCTGGCTTCAATAAGAAAATGAAATTGCCATCATAAATGCGAGCAATACGGGTAACATGAAGGGTCGTTCCATGCTGTTTATGAAAGAGGCTATTAAGCTTGTCTTTTAATTTTTCAGCACCATTCCAGTCTACTTTTCCCTTCCCAAAAACAAAGGGTTGGCAAATAACTCCAGGCCATGACTGCAACTCAAGAGATTGAAGTGGTTTGGTCTTGTAAATTGCATTGATCTGCCGGGTAAAAGTATCTGCAAAACTGGGAAGTGCTATACGTCCGTTTTCTCGCATTGCATCAGATTTATCACCTAGTCTAATCAGGTTTCTCTGAAATTTTACTATGTCATCGACAAGGATTTTTTCATTTGAGCTTAGATCAAGCGTACCTGTTTCTGGATATGGAAGATTAAAAATATCTACTGCTGAAAGCGCAGTAGCTCTTTGTGTAAAAAGGCGCACGCTCACACCTGCTGCAAATGCCTGTAAGGAATTGGACTCAGTGATTATCCAATTATCTACATCAGATATAAGCTTTATGTGTTTTTTTGGCGCAGAAAATCCAACGACCTCGTTTTTGTATGTTAAATAGCTTTTAAACCATACTGCATGAGGAATATGCATATGCTCTCGTACCAATAGCATAGGAGGAGAAAAAAGTTTTTTTGAACGAGCCCTTTCAATGGGTTTGTTGGGCGCAGTAGTAATTGCAGAATCATCAATTCCATTTTCAGTAAGAGCTGTAGTTGGTAAAAGGGATTTGCCAACAATGTGATCTGATGGTTGAGATATATCTCGATTACCTTGAATATAGCCCTCTCCAAAAATCCAACCCTGAGCATCAGCATATTGAGCTAGAGTGCGAAATTGCTTTAAGCGATCAATAAATCCTAATACGCGGCCTCCACCTAATAAATTAGCTCGCCAGACGCCATCATTATCCAGAACAAGTTGGCGGGGTAGCCAATGCAAATCGTAGTAATCAATGTCAAATCCCTGCTCAGCTTCAATACGACCACTACGTCGAAACGTGGCATGTAGAATCTTTCGATCCGCTGGAGGCTTGTCTGCATTGGCTACGATTGCAACTACCGTGGTATTGGCACCGCCTTTTTGGAAGAGGCCTCGCACTGAGATGAAATCCAGAATTTCCCGTACATCCCAGTTTGTCATAAAATTACGCCGAAAGGATAACGACTGTTGATTGTAGAGAAAATTATATTGCTGAAGCATGCTAAGAACGCCACCTTCGGCGACCATCTCCATTGCCTCGTGCAGAAAAAGGTAAGCAAGTTGTTTGTCTGGCAAAGTGCCATGAGTTTTTTCATACGTCTGGTAGCTTCGCTCAGCTCCGGGGGTGCTAAGTCGAGATTCAAAAGGGGGATTTCCAACAACAACCCCGATAGGCTCTTTTATCAATCCCTGCTCTTTTGCATCGAAAAAGCAAGAGTGATGTATGGTTTTTTCTGCCAAAAGAGGAAATAATTCGATACCCGAACGAAGATCCTCAGGCTCTAGCGCATCACAAAGAGCAAGACATAAGCTGAAAGCGGCAAGTTCTACCGCCCCCTCTTCTAGATCGATTCCGTGCACCTTTTTAAGAAGGCGTTTTAGGGTACGAGTTTTAGGCCGTTTCCAATCATTACAGATACGCCAATGCAGAACCAAACGTTTGTAGGCTTCCACCAGAAAAACCCCAGAACCGCAAGAGGGGTCCATAATGACCTCATCACATTCTTGTAAACGATCAAGTCGCTCCCAACTTAATGCCTCTTCCAGCATAAGGCGAACGAGAAAAGGAGGTGTGTAAACAGAACTGTCACTATCCGTAACAAAAAGCTGGTAGATATGACTTATTAGCTCCACCGGCAAATCCTTAAAAGAATATAGCTGCCAAAGGGTAAGCTGACCTCCGGCTTCTTCTCTCCCTTCAACAAATCGGGCGAAACGTTTCAATTGGTTATTTGTTTTTAAGGATTCTTTATCTTTGTCGTTAAAGGTAAAAACGTGACCATTAAATCTTCCTTCTAGCGCACTTAATAGCTCAACTAACGCTTCACCATCGGCTAACACATGAAAAAATTTTGTCGCACCTTCAAGGAATTGTTCAAAATATTCTGGAGAAAAAGCACCACGTTCTTCAAGATAGGCAATCAATAATGATAAAATCAGCAACTTCCGCCGGAGGTGTTTTCTAAGTATCCCTTCATTATTTAAATCAGCATTAAGCTGCTTTACCGCATCTATAAGGCCTTTGTGCGCGGCCTTAGTGGAAGACAACATTTCTTTGCAAACTTTCGGGTCATCCCAAAGCGTACCATTGTATAGGCGAGAAGCATCCCACCAAGCATCACTATTGCTAATAGCCGTGGCTATTTTCAGAGTTTTAATCGGTTTGCATTTAAGTTCCCCGGTTGGGGATACGAAGTCAGGTTTATGAGCGCAACGGAAAAGTTGTATAAGGCCAAGAGTTTTACGATAAACTAATGGTACACCTCCCCAACTCCAAAGACGCTTATGTAACTCTGCAAACTCCTCATCATTGCTTCTATCATTTGAAACAAAAATAAAAGCTTGCGCTATTGGCGGACGGTCATTGCGGCCAGCTTCGAAAAATACCGAATGAGCGTTATAAGCTCTAGCCTTTTCTATAATGATAACTTCTTCAGGTGGACGGCCATTGCGTTCATAGCCTTCCACCAGCACAAGGCCATCAACTGCCTCACTTTGAGGAGTTGCCTCGATATTAAGTAGCCATTGTTGAGAATTATCCATAACTGTACTTCAGGGTATTTATATTGAAAAATAAAGAGTTAGAGCAACAGCCCTTTAGAAAGATAATCACTGAATAAAGTAGCGCACAAAGCACAATAACTTCCACAATAAAAGCACCTTATATCAAGAATTTCTATGGGCAGAACCTACGTCCATTCAGTTGAGGGCATTAATAGCCGTCCATTTCCTTCCTTTTTTCACCCCTACATCATTCAGGCCTTTTCAATTCAGGTTTTACAACATCGGAAGATTAAATCAGCAAGCCCATGGCCCCTATCTGGGTCCAGCGTCACGCTGGCTCCTTCACTGTGTTACGGCCCTGCGGGTGCGGTTATCTGCTGCCACTGTCCCTCCTGAAAATCATGAAAGGCCTGATGGTTCGGGCTTAAAAATAAGGAGGAAAAAATGGAAAATTTAATTGTAATGCACGAACTGGAAGGTTTGAGCGAAAAAGAGCTCTGGCTTATATCGTTGCTTTTACAAAATGGCTATGTCCAGTGAATGGAATTCATCCACTCACCGTGGAGCAGCTACCTATTACCTCATGTGCCGAGAAAGCCTTTGTCCGCAATATAAAGTTATTGCAAATTGCCAGCGGAGGCACTCCGCCAACTCGGCGAAATGCGCTGGCTTCACTCGAAAATATCATTCGCGCTCTAAACAATTTGAGGTCAAGAGAGTCTATAGAAGCCTATTCCTCTCGATTAACACCGATTCAAACCGGGTTGACAGGTATATACATTTTGTACTAACATTAGATATGGGATTTGAGTGGGATGAAACGAAGAACCAGATCAATATCGAAAAACACGGGATCAGTTTTGATACCGCCAAAAAGATATTTGAAGGACCCGTTTTAACATGGATCGATGACCGAAAAGATTACGGAGAACCGCGATGGAATTCTTTAGGTAAAGTGGAAGGTCAGGTGCTCCTTGCAGTTGCTCACACAGACAGGGATGACAATATCCGTCTGATTTCCGCTCGGGTCGCTTCGCAAAGAGAAAGGAGGATGTTTGAAAATGCCAAAAGAAAAGACAATCCCGGAACTAAAGAAACTGAAGGATAAGGATATTGACTTCAGCGATATCCCTGAACTTGATGACGCGTTTTGGAAAAATGCGGAATGGGTTGAGCCAGACAAAACGCAACCCTTAACTATTCGAGTTAGAAAATCCGTCCTCGACTATTTTAAAGAGGGCGGAAAAGGATACCAGACCCGGATCAATGCGGTGCTGGAATCTTATGTCCGCTCCCGGACGCATTCGAAACCTTCTCGATAAAAAGCGGCAAACCTCCGCTGGCCAGCGTGACGCTGGATTCTCAATGAGTAACAACTTTTAATGCGCTCAGGAAATACTTCTGGCATGGATAGGTTCAGCCAGTTACCTCTCCCGTAAGGGAGTGCCGAGGGCCGGAATCGAACCGGCACGAGGTTACCCTCGAGGGATTTTAAGTCCCTTGCGTCTACCAATTCCGCCACCCCGGCTTGGTCTTGTATCTTGAAACGATCCCGGCTTAAAATGGGGGCCACCGGAATTTATTAAAGGAGGGATGTTAACAGTTTCCTTCTAAAATTCCAAGTCATGCTTGCGAGCTTTTTTAAGTACTGAAACCAGAAATGCGCGACCCGAAACGAATTTTAAAAAGGTTGATTGGACCGGATACCGACATCGAGTCTTTCGATGCCACAGGCGAGTCCTTGGAACAAGCGGTGGGAACGTTTCGTGATGTGATCCAATGCCGGAAGATTCGCGATTTCATTAAAACAAGTTTCGGCATTGACCTTGCCATATCACCGAAAACCTTTTATCAACTCCTGGAAATTGGTCCGATCAATTATATCGAAACTACCCAAAGGGATCTGGAAGTGGAGACCATTTCACTTAAAGACACGCGGCAGCCCGATGACCCGGTCAGCATCGGCAATTTGAACTCGGTATTGCGCGAGCTATATAAAGATTTGCTTTTGTTGCATGAAAGAATCCACAAAGATTTTCCCGATGCGCTATTGATCCGCGATATGCGACCGGAACTGATTGACCGTTGTTTTAATTTTGCAGATCGATTGGAAAGTATGCACGGTAAATGGTCGCTATTCCGGGGAGGCAAGGTGCGGGATATTGAAAATGAATTCGCGACACTCTTTCCCAACTCTCCCAATGCGCGACCGCTGGAAAGCAAGTTCCCTTTAATTCGTCACGAAATGGAGCTTTATCAAAGTGTTTTGCGGACAGAAAAAAAATGGCAGGCTCTGGAGCTCGACCTCTTTGCCATTCTCAGAGGGAACGAAGCCAAGGATCTCGGATTGTTGCTACAAAATGCGCAGGAGATGGGCAACCGGCTCTGGCAAATCATTTACCAAAGTTCTGAAGTTAAAAAATGTGTGGAGTTGTTGGGGATCGACTTTGCCAATATCCAGCCTCTTTTTGATAACGAGACGGTGCACCTGAATTCAAATGGTTAGTTCAACCATTTCTAAGAAGCCAATTTATTTCGGAATAAATATCTTAGTAGTGACCTATTGCTTCCCACGTAGTACCCATGCTGGGCACGAAATTATAGGAAAAATATCACGTGGGTTAGGATTTGACTTGGAAGCCTTCTACTTTGTCCAGCAGTAGGTGTTTTACTGAGGATATTTTTTGCGCCTCTTTCAGGGCGTTTTTACCATCTTCTCGGATTCGGTTGAGGCGTAGATCGAGTCGCACAAGATTGGTGAATAAGGGTAAAAACTTCGCCAGGGTGATGGCTCCCTCATCGGTTATCTCATTATCGGTGATGACCAAATTTTGTAAACTCAATAGATTATCTGAAACAGCAATGTATTTGGCACCTTCGTTACCAATTTTATTGTAGAAAAGGTTCAGGGAGGTCAGGTTGACCAGAACATCAGACTGCGCCAGCCATTTCACGCCTTTTGCACCGCAAAGATTGGTGCCAAACGCCAGATTGGTTAAAGGTCTTAACCTTTCCATCTGCGAGATATCTTTTGCTCCATATTCTTTCAGGTAAGTTGCTGTAAGATCAAGCGTTTTTCCATCTTTGCTCAAGTTCATACTAACGATGCCTTCGGTCTCCGAACTGGCTCGATCCTGTCCCATTGCTGTTTTATTGCCGCTGTAATCCATTTTGCCTTTTCTCCACGCATTCGAGGTCTATGAATCCGCTAGACCTGAATTATTGTTTTATTCTTACGGTGGCCTTGATTATACACTCCCTACCCCCAATCCCCCAAGAACTACTTGCCTACTTACATGGGTCGCAATACTGGCAAACCAGAGTAAAAGGGTCTACAATATTGTAAGCAATTAGGGTATAGACCTTTTTCATCCGAGCGTGGCCCCCTAGCGGGGGTTGCAATAATGGCAAACTAAAGTTAAAAGAGGATAAAATATATACAGGCTTTTCGATAATTGACCCAATACCATCGGACGTTGTCCGGGGGGGTTGGTTTTTAGGGAAAAATATTCTAATATACGCCATCAATTATTTCACGGAGCGGTTCAATGGCTGGATTATATAGATCAGAAACGGAGATGAGTCTGGGAAATAATGTCATCGTTACGCAGATGACGCAGGCCATCAACTGGGCGCGTAAATATTCCTTTTTCATCTATCCCTTCATCACCGCATGTTGCGGAATGGAGTTTATGTCCGTAGCCGGTCCTAGATACGATCTGGATCGAATGGGTGCGGCGTTTCCTCGTTTTTCACCTCGGCAGGCCGACCTGCTCATGGTGGTGGGAACCATCAGTCACAAACAGGCACCGATTCTGACCAAAGTGTATAACCAGATGACGGAACCAAAATGGGTGGTGGCTTATGGAGTATGCACCGTCTCGGGTGGATTTTATGACAACTACTCAACGGTTATGGGAATCGACACATTGATTCCGGTGGATGTTTATATTCCAGGATGTCCGCCACGACCGGAAATGGTCATTGACGCGCTGATGAAACTTCAAGACAAGGTACAAGCTGAAACGCTTGAAGACCATGTCAAAGGCCCGGCACTCGTTACTCCCGCAAGCAAACTATAGCGGCGAACCGCCGCTGGTGGTAGGTCGGTGCTCGTCCGGCAATCTCAGCCTATTAGCCTTTTACCATAGTAAAACTTCCCCACCAGTTAGGGTGCTATTTTTTGCAAGAGTTCTTTTGCGCCTTGGCGTTCGATCTCAGTGAAGTTTTTTGATTTCATAAAACGGGTGATTTGAACCCGCTTTTCTTCGACAAACTTCTTCAAATCCTCTTCGTCCACAACTTTCAAATTCACTTCTCCATCCGGTCCAATATATCGATCTTTTAAAAAATGGAAATAGAGGGCCAGACGAATTTGTGGGTCTTTGATTTTCATTTTATAGGTGAGGATCATTAAAGCTTCGAACCTTCGATCAATTCGGTAACCTAATCTTGTATTGTCCAGTTTATTGAATTGTTGCGCAAGAATGGAGAAGGCTTCTTCACGTTCGCTTTCAAATTCCTCAAGGTTGGGTAGAGGTAATAGTTTTGCAGCGGCGATGTCCAGGAGCAGAGACATGGCTCGTGTCTGTTCACCCAGATAAGCCGCTTCAATTGGAAATTTTCGGTTCAACCGTTCTACTTCTTTTAAAAGCGGTTCCATTTTATTTATGGCGCCAGAAAGTTTTAAAAGACTTTCTTCGTCAAAAGGCATTATGAATAATTGCACTTCCTTGGGAACATTCAATTCCTCAATTTCGGGTCGGGCATAGAAACGACTCAGAGCATCTGGAAACTCAGGCATATAAAAGGCAGTGACGGTACTGGAAAAATAGGGATGGTTTAAAAATAAAAATCGCGGATCAGACCGGATGTTTAGCCCATAAGCTTCCAGCTCATTGGCCGCACCTATAAACGGTTGTGTTAAATGAAGCGTTTCGTGAAGATGCGTTGCGTTGCCATAGACATGACTGTCTATCAATATAGATGCCGGAGAAAAACGTATTGTATTAAAAGTGGTGTGGGCAAACTGCCAGGGTTGTAACAGTTCGCCGGACCAGGATTGGATGATAAATTGTTTTAATGGTGCCGGAGGAAGATCTGGGAAAATGGAATGCAAACGCTTAAGCGTTTGCCGCATTCGGTTTGCTGAAAGATCCAGCAAGTCATTCGCTTGATGGCATTCACTGCAACCGTAAGCTTTAAATCCGGGAATGGAGAAAAGGGTCGGTCCACCTTCTTCAAGAAGTTGAACACTTTTTTGAGGTCCAACGGTTGCATCAAAACCTTCAACAGGTTTTTGCGGTTTATGGATTTTTATTAATCTATCTAATTCCCCTAAACCTATTTTTTCTTCTGCGAAAAGAGAAGTGGGCAGGCAGCAGATCAGGAACAAACTCCCGATCATGAAAAAACGATTTCGAATTATCAAGGGATGTTATCTATTTTGGTTTGATGATATTGAACCGTTGCCAAACGCTGATGACTTTGCGGCCGTTTCTATCCTCTTTGACCCCGTCCCAGACTGCAAAAGCCATCAGGGCAGGGTCGATACGTTTGGCAAAATCCACGTCCCATTTTCCTGTTTTAGGCATATCTCGAAGAAAGACAACCGTCCAGGTTCCATCCTTCCATTCACCTGCGCCATCGACATTCTGGTTTTCTGGGGGTTGTGGAGTGACGGTGCCAAAACCTTCTGCATTCAATTCTTCAACAGGATTTTCTCCCGTTGCGTTCAATTTTGAAACCGGATTAGACATGATGCCCCCATAGATCAGTGCATCCATATCGACACCTCCACCGGCATACTCGAGATCGTCTTCTGCCTCAAGGGCTTCTTCCAGTCCGGCTTTCCAATGCCAAATGTTCACCGGTTTGTTGCGGTTGCCCATTCCAAAAAACGGTTCGTTGTGACCATGAGTGTGAAGGGTCACTGCGCCTAATGCGAACTGAACGGCAACACCATCGCGAAAAATATCTGAATGCAATTCAGAAAACGCGTCATGAGTGGGGTCGCTCCATTTGATACGAATAGCGAGTTGTTCGCCATTATTCACAGAGGCGACATTAATAACTTCAACGGCATCACGACGGGCAGAGAGTGGTCGCAATACCAGGCTGGTTGTTTTTACTCCTTCCCAGACAGGGCTGAACGGGTCGGTGCTCAGTTCCACACCGACAGGAAAAGAACTAATATCGGTTTCAAATTCTGCCTTTTTAAATTCCTTAACGAATTTAGAGCGAATGTAATGCACCATGGCCCAGCGATCTTCTTCCGGGATTTCAATATAGGACCGCATCGGCGTTCCATCCAGACCTGCAGAAATGGTTCGGAAAATATCATCCGGTTTATGACCGCCCTTTAGAGCTTGCGGATTTGTAATATCGTGGACAAACACGGCATGCTTCCAGGCATCCATCAGCGACTCGGCCAATTCGCCATCGCCTTTCAAGGAATCTCCATGGCACCGGTTGCATTTCATTTCGTCAAAAACTTTTTTGCCTTTTGCGATTAATTCGGGCGAAGAATCGGGGTGAGTCTTGGGGATGATTTTTTCGCCTTGTTCTTCTTTTTTAAATCGAGGCGAAAAGTTTTTTATATGATTGATCAGCGCCCAGGTGTCTTCAGGGGTCAGCGCATCTTTCCAGGCTGGCATGGAAGTGCCGGGCACCCCTTCTACAATAGTGCGATACAGATCTTCATCGCGAGGTAAGGTTCCGGTTGGAGTGGTGCGGAATTTAAAAATTCCTTTGCGGAAGTCTCGCGGCCAAGGGTAAAGATATTCTGTTGCTTTTCCACCGCCGTTGCCATCTTCTCCATGGCAGAAGACGCACATATGCATAAATATATTGCGACCCCGAGCTAAAAGAGCTTTGCCGCTCAGGTTATCGGGTTTTGTCATTCCCATATCGCCATGTGCTCCTGGAGTACGAAAAATACTACCATCGCTTTTACCGTGATCCATATGCCCATGGTCCATAGAGCCATGATCCATTTCGTCAGGTTTTGTACGATATTCATCGCCCGAAGCCGTCGGCGGACTGGAATGATCGCCATGGTCCATTGAGCCATGATCCATAGAGCCATGGCCCATTGAACCGTGGTCCATAGGTTTGTCTTCAGAAAAAGCGGTGGGGGCGGTCCAGTAAAATCCCACCAGTAAAGCGAATACAAAAGCGTAAGAATTTTTGTTCGGTTTCATCATTCACTCCTGCTCCGGGCCACGCCCGGTGGGAATAGGTCGATACCAGTCAAGCAAGCTAAACTATAAGGCCTTTAACTACAGTTCGCTAGCATTTCCACTCACTTTAGTAGGCCACGCCCGCAGGGGTATTAGCGGGCGTCACGTTGGCGAACCATTTTTACACCTTGTTCCAAATCTGCCAAATCTTTTAAATTGAAATAATTTTCTTTTTGTCCGAGACCGAAATACCAGACATGGTCCAGTCCTCTTTCTTCTCCCGTCCAGAGATAATAGCTTCCTCCTCCCTGGAACTCAGACGATAATCCTAGAGTTTCTTCATCTTTGCTTTTTACTTTTCCTGAAGATGACCACAGGTTGTTTAATTCGGCTAATGAGGGCAAACGCCAATCGTCATGTCCGGCAAATTTTTCGGAATTTTTTAAAGTGATATATTCCAAGGCATCGTACCAGTTCAGCCCTTTTTTCAGGTCGTGAAAGGAATCGCCTTTTTGCCAGACTAACCCAGTGCTTTTGTCGGTTACAGTGCCGTTATTATTATCTTTAAAGGGCGCTGCCCAGGTAAGGTTAGAATAGCAGAATAAAACAACGAAGACGGAAGAGACAAAGTATGTTAAAGCTTTCGACAACATGAAAACACCCCTTTTTGTGTTTCAACGAATAGACAATTATACCATTATTCCTAGGAGGGAGAAAAAAGCAAAACCCTCCTTTTTTGCGCCGATTTTTGCCGATTAGAATGATCAAATTTTAAGCTATGGAACACCTCATTCATGCTCCAAAACTCAATGCCAACGATCTGCCCTGGTTTAACACCCGCGCCCCTCTCGATCTTACTGATTTTAAGGGAAAGCTGACAATCCTCGATTTCTGGACTTATTGTTGCATCAATTGCATTCATATTATTCCAACACTTAAACGCATCGAAGATACATTTCCAGAATCGGTCGTTGTCATAGGGGTGCATAGTCCCAAATTTCCTGGGGAAAAAAATACTGAAAATCTGGAGCAGGCTATTAACCGTTATCAGATCGAACACCCAGTTGTTCAGGATGTGGATTTTACCATTTGGAAAAACTATGCCATCCGTGCCTGGCCGACCCTGGTATTAATCGGACTCGATGGCTATGTTTTGGAACAGGTCTCGGGTGAGCCCAATCCCGATAAACTTTTGACCACAATTTCTGCATTGGTTGAAGACTCAAAATCCGCTCTTTATGGAAATGCGGGAGATTTGCTTGCGGTTACAAAAAAGTCAGACAGGTCAACTTTATCGTTTCCGGGGAAAATTGCATACAGCTTGGAGGACAAAGAGTTTGCTATTGCAGATAGTAACCACAATCAGATTGTCACGGCGAATCGGGAAGGTCAGATAACGCGTCGGATAGGTTCTGGAAATAGTGGGCAGATTGATGGTGCTTTTAATGAGGCCGAGTTCTTTCGTCCGCAGGGACTTTGTTTCCAAGATGGAATTATCTGGGTTGCCGATACGGAGAATCATCTACTAAGAAAAATTAACCTGAAAAAAGAAAAAGTAGAAACCGTTGCGGGAACGGGCAAACAGGGAACCTCGTTAGATCGAGGCAACGCCAAAGAAGTTGCATTGAGTTCTCCGTGGGATGTTTCGCTTGCAGACGGGTGGCTTTATTTTGCAAACGCCGGGACTCATCAGATTGGAGTACTTCATATAGACGAAGGAACCGCGCAACCCTTTGCTGGTACCGGAAATGAGGCATTGATTGATGGTCCACGTTTTTTTGGAGCGTTTGCGCAGCCTTCGGGTCTTTCGGTGGGTGACAATAAATTATTTCTTGCAGACAGTGAAACCAGTGCCATTCGCAGTGTTCGCCTTGATGAATTTGGTTTTATCGCCACCTATATTGGAAAAGGACTATTTGATTTTGGCGATTGCGACGGGAAAGGCAAACAGGCTTTATTGCAACATCCTCTCGGGGTGCATTACTCAAAGGGCAAGGTTTATATCGCCGATTCCTACAATCAAAAAATAAAAGTATTGGACTTGAAGACTCAGAGCGTGACCACGCTCAAGGCCTCGGTTGAAATTATCTGTGATGATGCCAGTTGCACCCGGTTGTGGGAGCCCGCTGGAGTGCTTGAACTTAAAAACCAGTTGTATGTGTCAGATACCAACAATCACCGGATTTTAAAAATCAATCTCGAATCTGGAAAAACAGAAATTTTTATTGCCTAAGGTCCACCGTTGCATGAGTGAACTTCCATTGCGCAATGGGCTCTGCTTAGGTATGCTGGCGAGAAGTTTATTCTGTATCTTTCTAACAGGAAATTATTGTGGAGAATCTTTTAAAGTCGATCGAAGCATTTATTCTCGGTTTACCGCCTTTACTACAAATGCTTCTTGGTATCTTTGCCATGATCGGGATGGTCAAGCTTTTTATGTTTACGGTGGACCTGATTGAAGATCGACGTGAAGGAAAAAAATAAATTTTTTGACTTCAAAGCTCAAATTGCATCAGGTCGCGGGCCAATACCAGTTCTCCTTGGTAAATATCCTGAACTGTTTTGCGTATGTTTTCTAAATCGCAAGGTGGGTAAAAGTGAGTGAGGCAGAGTTTTTTACAGCCTGCCTCAGCAGCCAGTTTGCCTGCCAGGGTCGGACCTAAATGGCCTTCAGTTTTTTCTTCATCGGGCCAGGCGCATTCCAGTATCATCAAATCCGTTCCCTTGCCTAACTCGATCATGCCTTCACAGTAATCCGTATCGCCAGAAAGTGCGACGGATTTTCCTTCGTTATTTATAAATCGGTAACCCCGACTCATTGCAATATGTTTCACCTTTGCCGCTTGAACTTCCATTGTCCCAAATTCGAAAACACCTTCATCAACTTCTAAAATATTTAATTTATATTCGGTGGGTTTCAACCAATGTTTGAAAGCTTGCATGAGTTTGTCGAAGAAGTCCTGGAATCCGGGTCCGGCAATAATTTGCAGGTCTTTTTTTCTTGGATCCAACTGGTAGCGGGTTCCAAACAAAAATGGGATGAGATCGCACATATGGTCGGGATGGTTGTGCGTGAAAAATATACGGTCGATATCGTGGTAGGTGATTCCGAGATTGAGGAGCTGTTTCAGGTTTCCATAACCAAAATCAACAAGAGTGTTGACCTCGTTATCTTGAATTAGAACTCCGGAAGAATTGCGTTGCAGAGAGGGTACGGCTGTTCCTGAACCCAGTATTGTGACTTTCACCCGTTAGTAGGAGGATTTAATTGCATCCAGAATTGCTGCCTCCAGATTGCCCCAGTTGGATTCAGGTTTTTTGGTGACGGTGATGAAATCTGCCATCAAAAAGACCTGGGTCACTCCATCAATCGCAAACAGTGCTTTAGCCACGGGAGATTCTTCTGCGGCCTCGGGGTTGGGGTAAGTTTTGTGTCCCGATTCGAGGGCGTTGCAATTGAGTGTGTACTTCATTGCGTTTTCGTTTGGGGTGCTTGATATATTTACTTCGACGGCCATGCTTTATCCTTTCTAGATATTATGTGCGATTCGATTTTCTAAAAATGCCAAATGAGCTGGTATAGCCATGCAGGAAGGTTGTATTCCCCACCGGGCCTATTTCGCCATTGCAGAAGAACCCTCCCAATGGAATTTCCCCAAGTTTATTGCGGAACATATTGGTATCGTGGTTTTCTTCTCCGTAAAGATATTTCCCTCTTCCCAGGCAAGAAAACAATAACGCGCCGCTGGCGTTTTCTGCGTTACCTTGGGATAGATAGCGGGTGAGCATCACATCCAGGTCTTCGGCAGACATTTTTTTGTCGCGAAGATGAAACTGAACAAGTTGCCCTGTTCTTAGTAGTGCACCGATAGCCAGGGCACCGCTTTCACGATCGACTCCCATCAGGTTGCGTATGAGGAAGTCTCCCTGTTGCGGATCGTCTTTCATTGGGTCCATCTCGATTCCAAGGAATAGGGAAGTCTGTAAAAGATTTTTGTCGGCATCGGAAAGAGTTTCGTTGAGTTCCTGCAATACTTCCAACGTCGGTTTACCGTCAAGGGATTTGAGTAAGGTATCCTGGCATTCGGTGATTTTCATGGGTTCACCAATAGGACGGCAACCCTGAGCTACAATGGTGTCGACTTCTATATCGCCGCTCAAAGCTATTCCGATCAGACCATTGTTGTAAATTTTATCTCCCAGATAAAGAGCGTTGCCACCCAAAGCCTGAGCGCCACTGGCTAGCCCTCCTACCTTTTTGCTATTCGGGTAGGCGAAGTCCACACCCGCAAGAAACTCGTCTCCGCGGAAAGAAAAAGGATCAGCAAGAAAAACGAAATGGGGCTGGTCTTCAATATTTACTTTCAACCAATCCCGCCAAACGGACGGAGAAGTATCCTGATCAGGTAACTCTTTGGTTTCAGAATATATGGGTTGGATTTTAACTCCAGGTAATTTGGCGCAAGTAATGCTGAATGCGGCCTGTTGTTCGGCTTCTTCCCCATTTCCTATAATGCCGCCGCCCGAACAGCCAAACAGCGTACCTGGCTTGAGATATCGGTTAATGAGATCAGGGATCTTGTCATAAAAATCTTTATATTGAGGAGCAACGAATATTACGGTCAAATCGGCCTGGTCGTTGCCTAATTGCCGGATAATTTCTTCGCTGGCTTCTTGCACAGCCGCATCGATATCCGTCTGTTTTGATAGGGCAGAAACCCATTTCATAGTTTGCTCCTTTTATAATTCGTAAATGATCAAAATATTAGATGCTAAATCTACTATTGGGATTTAGCATTTAAAAACTCAAAAGCAGATTCCGCTGCCTGATTTCCATTTTGAATACAGTCTGGAATGCCGATTCCCCGGTAGGCGCTACCTGCAAGAAAAAGTCCGGGGAAATTTTTCAAATTCTCCATTATGGAATCAATTCTTTCAGAGTGGTTCACATGATATTGAACATTTGATTTGTGATTTTGAAACACTTTGCAGAAAACGGGGGTTTCTTTGATGCCCATGATTTCTTGCAGATCGTTCCTAACCAGTGTCTCCAATGTTTCAGTATCTTTTTCGGCGATCTCTTCCTGGAGCGCTCCCCCTAGATAACAGCGTAGCATTACATATCCCTCTGGGGCGCGATGTGGAAATTTTGAAGAAGTCCATGTGCAGGCCAAAATGCTGCGTCCCTCCGCTTTGGGTACCACAAACCCAAACCCATCGAGAGAATGGGAGAAACCTTCCTTTTTATATCCAAGGGTCACGGTTGCGGTGGATACATAGTGGATGCGATTCAATAACTCCGCCGAATCAGGAGCGATGGGCTTTAGGAACTTTGCAGTGATGGCTCCGGGAGTAGCGAGAATCACAGCATCTGCCATCCGTTCCCATCCATCTTCAAGCTTCACATGCCAGCCGTCTTCTTTTTTTTCAAGCGCCGAAACTTTTGCTCCTGACTTAAATTGAACGTCGGGAGATTTTTTTATAATTGCATCGACCATTTCGCCCAACCCTTCTTTCAAAGTCATAAATAATGAATAGGAAGAAGGGGGTCGTTTACTGGCATTCATCAACATGGCTTTTTTGCGAGCCAGCATTCCGAGTATGAGAGACCGGTATTTGCGTTCGGTTTCAACAAACATGGGAAAGGTGCTTCCGATACTCATTTTTTCAGGATCGCTGGCATAAATTCCGGCGAGCATGGGTTCTGCCATTTTGCTAAGCGCCTCTTCTCCCATTCTGCGACGAACGAACGAGGCGAGGCTTTCATCGGAATCGTCTTCCTTTCTAGGGATAAGCAGATCGAAGGCCATGCGGATTTTTCCAGGCAGGCTGAATAAAGAAGTCAGAGCAAAGGGCAAAAACTTGGTGGGGATCATCAGGCTCAAGCCATCCGGCATGGTGACCAGTTTGCCGCCGGTATATACAAAAGTGCTGGGTGCGCCAGGGTTCGTCCCGGTAAGTCGGTCTTCCAAGCCAAGTTGTTTGCATAATTGGATAGCTGCGGGTTTCTGCGAAATGAAAGAGTCGGGTCCGCGTTCGATGACGAATCCGTCCGATTTTTCTGTGGAGATTTTACCGCCAAACCGGTCGCTTCCCTCCAACAGGATGCATTCCAGATCAGCACCTTCGGTTATTTCGCGCTGAATACGGTAGGCTGTCGCCAATCCGGCGATGCCGCCGCCAATGATGATAATTTTTTTCATGCGCGCATTATGTCAGGTTTTACAAACAAAAAAAAGTTTGCATTTTTTTTGCTAGCAAGTAAGTGGGCTTTGATTTGCAGGAAATTATTTCACCGAAAAAACTTTTTTCAGCAAGTCGGTGGCTCTGGCTGTGGGGTCGGTTCTTATTTTTGTTTCTTCTTTCCCCATCATTAGAAATAGTCCATTAAGAGCTTCGCTGGTAACGTATTGATCGAGGTTGAAAGGCTTGGCTTGCATGAACGGTAGGGCGTTAAAAATATCCAGCATCTGCTTGAAGTTTGCTGTGCCCCCCACTTTATCCAAGCTGGACGAAATGGTGGGTTGGAAGGCGCTGGAAATTTTATCGTAAGTTTTAGTTTTCAAATAATCAGTTGCTGCGGTGTTGCCTCCATTTAGAATTTGCTGAGCATCATTGATATTCATGTTGGTGATGGCGTCCAAAATAATGGACTGGGCCTGAGGTGCAGCGGTTTCAGCAGCACCGTTCATACTTTTAATAAAATTGTCGACGATATCTCCCTGACCTGCGGTCTTTAGGGTGTCTGATATGGTTGAGATGGCAGGAGGCATGGGAATTGAGATATCGCTATTGTTGAGATACCCGTTATCTTTTGCCAGGGACCCGATAGCATTTTGAGTGCCTACAGTTAGAGCTTCTTTTAGTCCTGAAATAATAGAATCCTGCGAAAGATTTGTTTCAGAGGGAGAGGGAGTTTTAATTGTTTCCATGATGCTATCAAAAATTCCTGCATGTGCTGGCTGGATTTGCAGAAACCAGATTGCTAAAACCCAAAAACGTTTCATTTATTTCTCCCTTAGCAAAATAATATTGTTAGAAAGGTAACTTAAGTCCGCCAGGTAAACCACCCGGTATAGGCAGTGATGATTTTAGACCCGATGCGCCCCCCTTTGCCTGCCCAAGCATTCCGCCATAAGAGGATTTATTCTCTTCCAATACCTTGTTTTGACCCAGCAACCCGGAAAGGGAACCGTTTGCGCCCGTAATAGAGCCGCCCGCTTTCGCCTGAATAGCTTCCATCAAGGAGCTTTCAAACCCTGCCATTTTTCCAGCCAACGCTTTTTTAACAGCCCCGGAAATTATATCGTTTAAGTTGGACTGAATATCCAACTGGTAGTTTTCGATGGTTCCCCGAATGCCGACCGTAATGTTGATGCGATCGATGGAAGACAAAGATTTTGCAATGGTGTTGGCAAGTTCATTGCCATCCTGTTTCGCGATAGATAGTGAAACGCTATTCAATTCAGCTTTGAAACTTCCATCTATATTGTTTTCGTTTGTAATTTTTAGCTGTCCTTTTAAGTTTGCGGCACCGCCTTTAACTTCTCCTGCGCCTTCACTTTGAATTCCTTGAAGATTCAGCCCTTTAAAATCCACAGCCAGGGAATCTTTGCTTTGCTCACCTGTTTTATCAAGTTCTACGTTTAAGTTAAAAGAATCGAACTTTACATTTTTCCCTGATTGAAAATTCAAGACCGCAGGTTTGCCATAAAGTTTGGGGTTGTCTGTTAAGTCCTTTAATTCTCCTTGAACCTCGGTCTCAAGCAAATTCATTGAAAGGTTTGCATGGCGCAACAGGAAATCCGGGTAGGGAGCCGCTTTTGGAAATTGAACATCTGCGCCTTTGCCGCGGACGTATTGATAGTCGTCTTTTGCAGTTATTTTGGGTTTATTTAAATAAGGACTCAGCATTTTGTATGCTTTCCAGGCTTTATCCAGTTTGGCTTTTAGCGGTCCTTCTATTAGCGTCCCAAGGGCATTGTTGCCTCCATCCATGCTCAGGGAATATTTTTTCTTCAATCTTTCAAAATCTTTTTTGGGTAATCCCTTTAGTTCAGCCAATTGTTTTTTGGCTGCTTGAATGTCTTTATCAAGTTCCGATTTAATGGAAGTGATGCGATTGATTCGGTCTTGGATTTCTTTTTGCAGGCCTTTAAATTCCTGTATGGTTTCCGGGATGCTGGCGAGGTCGCCCCCTTTAACTTTTTCCTGTAGCTTTGCCAGTTTCTTTTTTGTCTCTTCAAGAGAATTGGGATTGAGGTCTGTGTCGAACCTCTTTTGCCATTTTGCTTTCAGGTTTTCTATCGTTTCTTTGGCTTTTTTTGCGGCTTCGAGAGTTTCCAGTTTTTCTGATTTAAGAATCTCTTCAGGGGATTTGATGTTTACCCCACCCAAGCCTGGCAGGGCTACGGATCCTGATTTCCCATTTTCCTGGTTCGAGGATTCGGTTTTGTTTTTCGGACTAATTATTTTTGCGGGAGAAGCACGCTTTTGATTCAACCGGATCCCGGTGGCCTGCAAGTCATCAATGATTATTTTTCTGGAAACGGCCTTGGCGCCATCGACATCCATGGAAAGCTTTTCGATTTGCAGCAGATTCTCCATGTTGTTGTCTGGATTTGCCACCTCCAGCCCGTTGATATTTGCCGCTTGCGTAAACAGAGAGGTGGATAATGATGCAAGGTCGATTTGTGTTTTTGCGGCTTGGGAACCCTTTTCTTCAATGCCTCGTTCAATGATCCCATCCAGGAACATAATTAAAAATATTGCCACCGCGCCCCCAAGAAGAGCAAATGCAATAACGCCCTGCCAGCGGAATAACTTCATCTTCCACCTCCGAGCGTGTCATAAATTTTTGCAAGCTTGAGAGATTTTAGAATTGGGATTTTGTCAAAAAGGCCCTGCAAATGTTGTCTGTATTTTCTAATTAGAATATTAAGAATAAAAAATAAGGGGACAGAAGCCGCGATGGAGAAAACAAGGCTACCCATTACCAGGGTGTTGTTTAATCTGTCGAAGAGGAAAATTGGATTGCTAAAAAATCCGTTCCAGAAATCTTGCATTCCCTCAGCTGTTAAAATGGAAAGGCCAATTGAATGGAACAATGGGTCCAGGATGTAGGCAATTCCAGAGAAAAAGAAAAAACCAACCAGAAGAAGGGCGAAGTTAAGGTTGATGATAAATGCCAGGAACAAGAGGAATATATTGTGAGGAGTCCAAAGAGGCATCAGGCCGATGATTCCTCCGAAAGCTAACCCTAAGCTCAATTGCCACGGCTTCTCATCTGAGTTTAAAGCTTTAAATACCTTCAGAACCTGGCGAATCATTATTATTCCTTAGTTGGGGTTTTCTGGATTATACACGGGTGAGTATATAAACTCGAATGATAGTAAGACAGAGTATGAGACTTCAATTGGAAATCTTTGATTTAGCTCTCGATATAAATATATTTAACTTTTTCGATATCGGGATACTCGTTTTTCAGGTTTTCGAGTAAGAGGGTTAATGCAACCGATTGAGAATCTTCCATTTCATTCCGCGACCCAATAACGCAAATTCCCAGGCTGGTTTCATCGAATTCGGGATAATGAGATCCTACTTTTGATGCATGCCGTCCCATCAAAATCTGTCCCTGAGAATCAATGATGAAATGATAACCAATTTCAGGCTGGCCCATTTCGAGGTGAGCTTTCTTTATATCGCCATAGGAAAGAGAGGGGTCGCCTGTAAAATGAACCAAGGCAAAATGAGTGGTGTCTCTGATTTCCATGCTACGGTGGCATTGAAGAGAAAGGTTAAAGGAGGAAGGCAGGGAGCATTAGTTTATTCCGCGTGCTACACCCGTTGAAACCCCAGCAGTACCTTCAAGGATACTTGTATTAAAATTTCTTCCGATGGTTGAGTCGTGAGCATCCCCCAGAAATTCCATAGCGAAACCCGTGCCACTGGATTCGATGAATACGACTCCCCAGAAATCTAGTTGTGAGAGATTGTTGAATTTTCGGACATTATTAACAACTACAGAGCTGGCGGGGTTTTCATGTATTCCTACCGCTCTTACATTTCCGAATTGGGCTGAATCTGCCGTAATGATCACATGCGTTGTTGAATCTGCAATTGTTGAATTGACGGTCGAATGAGAAAGGTTGGACACAAAAATTCGGTGGGTTGTCCCTGCGTCAACCGTGAAGATAGTTGCCCGTCCGGCAGTACTATTTGGAACTGTTGTCATTCCCAGTACTTCCAGCCCGACACCGATCTGAGTCTGTGCGGAATCCAGAGAAGGGTGACTCACAGATATGAAAGTGTAGCTGTCGTTGGGAACTGCTTGCGCATAGGGTGATATAACCACCCTTGATTTTATGTTGGTTTCGGGCACAATTACTTGGGTGTATGCCGGATTTGGAAATAAAAATATAAAAACTAAAGACCCCAGGAATCTTAGCAAATTAAATTTTACGATTTTAGTATCCATAATTTAGTGTACCCCGCTCACGGGAACAGAATTGTCCATGGTGGATGTTGAGGCACTATCATGCATATCTCCAATAAACTCCATTGAAAACCCCGTTGTGTTTGACTCAATAACAATCGCCCCCCAAAAATTCAGCATCGTGACATCTCTAAAACCCCTGCCCTCAAGGGAGTCCAGTGAAGTAGGAAGATTTGGATTGCTAGCAACAGGGTCGACTCTTATATGACCATGTTTAAAATTGGTAGTTCCTATAATAAAAGAAGCTGTTGGGATAATGGTTGATGTTAGAAATGAATGATTGGTGCGAGCGATAAATATTCTTTGGGTTGAACCTGCTGAAATTGTAAAAGTTACAGCAGTACCAAATGCTGTTTGATCACTTTGTATCGCATTTATTACCAGCCCGATTTGAGATGCTAAACCAGTTAAAGAAGAATGGGTTACCGAAATGAAAGAATAACTGGTCGAATCAGATTGCCAATAACCGGAAACCACTCGACTTTTGTTTTCAACGGCCCATACTGAATTGAAATCATTGGGCCAAAGAGAGCCAAGCACGACCAAAATAAAGATCTGTAGGAATTTTTGTGTTCTCATTTTATTTCTTTTATTGAATAACTAATTATTACTCAAATAATTAGGCTCAGCAACCCCTTGCTGAGCCAGGGAGCAAGTAGAATTAAGTAAAATCTATCTAATACTTTGATTAATTGAGTTGTATTTGTTTTCGAAGAGTTCGATAAAATACTAAAAAACTTAACAATAAATGGGACGGCTCAGGCAGGATAGGAGAAAAACTCAGGGGTAAACGAAAGACAATCAATTAAGTATAAGTATGAACCTTGATTGCCGGGTCGAGTTGAGATTTAAGATGATTTTCGATAACTCGCAGAGTGCCACCGGTAGAACTGGGACAACCGCCACAGGCACCTTGATAACGGATTCGAACAATGGGCCCATCCACCTCAAGGACTTCGATACCTCCGCCATCGTTCGCCAAAGCGGGACGGACGGATTCATCCAGAATGGCTTCAACGATAATGACTTTTTCGTCATCAGAAAGCTCTTGATATTTTTCCCTGTCAAAATCATCGAGAATAGAAGAGGAGACTTCGTCATCTCCTTCTTCATATTTTTTTAAGTCTGCTTCAATGATATTTTTAATTTTATCTTTGAAGACCACCCAAAGGTCAGGAGATTGAAGCGTAATGGAGACAAAATTTTCCCGACAATAAACCAGATCGACAATATCTAAGGCGAAAATATTTGTGGCAAAGACATCTGTTTCCAAATAGACGCCTGGCTCAATGGTTTTTGAACCAGAATCCAAAACAATCTGGTCCAATATGAATTTAACGGCCCGCGGATTGGGTGTGAGTTCGACTTCTTTAACTGTATAATTTTCCGGCATCAAATTCCTTTAGTAATAGGGTTGGCTTGCTTTCCCTTTGTAAGATGGGTTCTCGGTGATTGGGGTTCAAAAAGTTTCTCGATTCTAAAAATCTAAAATTGGGGGTGACGCCTTGACAAATTATTGTATCAGGTTTATATTTAAATAAAAGAGATAAAAATATCTTTTTATCTCTTTTTGGTGTGTGATTAAAAGAAACTCAAATTTGGGAAAAAGGGAGAAAGCAAATGAATACACAATGGAATATTCAGACCTCCGTTGGAGAATTCGTAAAAGGTAATGTCCTTAGTGCCAAGGCCTTTGAAGATTTATCCATCGATTTTTGTTGTGGGGGAGATGACACCCTCGAAAATGCTTGCCAGAAAAACGGTCTCGAGCCTAAAGAAATATTGAACCAGTTAATGCTATTAGAGAATCCGGTGGCAGATCAGGATATCGATTTAGATCAATTAACTGCAGGTCAGTTAACATCGCATATTGAATCGAAACATCATGAATATCTGAAAAAAGCTTTTCCTAGAATTAGTGTTTTGCTGGAAAAAGTATTATTGGCGCATGGAGGTCGACATCCAGAACTCAAAGCTTTAGAAATAACTTTCACAAAGTTACGAGAAGACCTCGAACCGCATTTATTGAAAGAAGAGAGGGTTTTATTTCCTTTAATTAGGAAACTTGAATCGCAAGAGTTAGACACAAATATGAAAGCAATTGCGGGTCCCATCCAGGTAATGTTGACGGAACATGACAAGGCCGGAGATTTGTTAAAAAAAATCAGAGAAATAACAAATGGGTTTGAAGTTCCTGAAGATGGTTGCCAGTCATTTCACCTGTTGTATGAGGAATTGACGTTTCTTGAATTGGATACGCATCTGCATATCCATAAAGAAAATAATGTTTTGTTCTTAAAGGTCAAACCAACGAATTAATATTTTCCTCTAATTGAAGGAGCTACATCTTGTGAATAAAATTGTTTCAGCATTTCGTGCAAAGATGAGGCAAGAGGAGCTAGATCGCTAGCACGGCAATTGTGTTGGACTTGTTCATGGCTTTTTGAGCCTGGAATCACAACGGAGACCGCCTCAAAATCCAATATCCACCTTAAAGCGGCCAGCGATAGAGGGATATCATTGGGCATCATTTCCCCTAACTGGCCGACAATCTCAAGGCCTTTTTCAAAAGGGAGACCGGAAAAAGTTTCGCCAACATTAAAATGTTCTCCATTTCGATTGAAGTTGCGATGGTCGTTTTCAGAGAAAGGAGTGTTCTTGTTGAAATTTCCCGATAGCAGCCCAGATGCAAGGGGTAGCCTGACAATAAGAGCCACCTTTTTTTTCAATGCTAATTCAAAAATCGTATCGATGGGTTTTTGCCGTAATACATTAAATATTATTTGCAAAGAAGCGAGCCCTTCTTGTTGCAGGCAGATCTCGGCTTCTTCCATAGACTCAACGCTGAGGCCAAATTCCTTAATTTTCCCTTCTTTTTTTAAAGTGCTTAGCCAGTCAAACATTTCTCCTTGCTTAATAAGCTCAGTGGGTGGGCAATGAACCTGAGTCAAGTCCAGACAGTCCACACCCAGGCGTTTGAGGGAATTTTCAGTATGCAGGCGAAACTGTTGCATGGAAAAATTTTGAGGTCCACCAGGCTTTGGGAATCTACCCAGCTTGGTCGCAATGAACACTTTTTTAGAGGAGGTTTTAAAAAATTTTCCGAGCCTGTTTTCTGATAGGCCTTCACCATAGCAGTCGGCAGTATCAAAAAAAGTAACTCCCGCGTCCACAGCAGTTGCTAGAACTTTTTCTGCAGTTGCATCGTCTACATTTCCCCAGTCCGCTCCCAATTGCCAGGTGCCCAATCCTATTTCAGATATTTGTCTATCGGTGCCGCCAAATTTTCTATAATTCATTCTTGCCTCAATAGAAAAATGTTACATTTATTAGATGACTACTGAATTCCTGCAACTCATTCTGTTTGATGTTATCTCTGAAAACAAGAGGGCATCTCATTTAAGGAAGGCTTTTTTAATCTTTCTTTTTGTGAGTCTGTTTTTGCCAATAGGCTTTATTAACGTCTGGGGAGGAGAAACCGATTTTAAAACCTATCGAAAAGCTGCACAGCAGGAAATAATACGGCATCAAGCCATCATCGAACAGGACCCAATGGATTTCCAATCTTATTTTGAGTTGGGCCTCGCTTATCTAACACTAGGGCGACATAAGGAAGAGGTGCAGGCGTATAAGGAAGCTTTAACCTTAAACCCAAAATCTGCACTGACACATTATAATTTAAGTATGGCTTATGATCATTTGAAGGAGGGTAGAAAAGCCATTCATCATATGCAAAGAGCCCAGAATTTGTATGTAATAAAGAGAAACCATCGAAAAATTCGAACCACTCAGCGACATTTAAAGCGGTATTATCTGAGCTACCCAGGCCTTTCTGAGGAAAAGGCTTTTGGTCGTTGAGAAATGCGATCCTTTTCGGCCCTCACTGCTGAGTTTTAGTAATTACTTGATTTTTTATTTCTTACTTGATTGGGATTGTATTTGCGCTCTCATTTTTTTATATTATTTGGGCTGTTATATCTACCTAACGGGATTGATAAGACGCCATGTTTGTTATCAAGGAGTACAGAAAAGGCAAAACCATTGTTCGCCAGGGCACTCATGGAACCAGTGCCTTTCTCATAAAAAAAGGAACGGTTGAAGTTTTTGTGACGGATCCCGATGGCAACAAAAAAGTTCTGGCGAACTTGAAAGTAAATGACCTTTTCGGTGAAATGGCAATGATTTCAAATGACGCGCGTTCCGCGTCAGTAATTGCCACAGAAGATGTTGAACTTGCCATTCTTACACGAGATAAATATCTTTTACTTCCTGAAGATAATCCGGCTGCAATGCGTCTTAAAACCCTTATGATAGAACGTAAGAAAAAGGGACAGTGAATTCCAGCCGCAAAATTTCCCCTTCTTTTATTTATTTATTCAATCTGGTTATGAAGCATAATGGAAAAAGACTTTGAACCTTTAAAAGCCCGGCTTCGCATTATTTGTGATCGTCTGGATGAAGACGAACAACAATATTTCCGTCCGTTGATTGAAAACTTCAAAGGCCAGACGCAGGAGTTTCAACGCATCATGCGCGATCTTGGTAAATTTGGTGAAAAAATCGGTGACGGAAGCAAGTTTAAAGTCTATCGTGAAGTTCAACATTTGTTTGACGATGCTTTCAGGAAAAAGAGTTGACCATCCACAAACTGCAATGATAGAGGCCATCCACATCATTGTTCATGGCCGGGTTCAAGGAGTTTGGTTCCGTGCCGGGACTAAAGAAAGGGCTGTTGAACTGGATTTGTTCGGTTGGGTTAAAAATCGACCGGAAGGGACGGTAGAAATTCATGCAGAAGGTGAAAAATCACAGCTTGAAATCTTTATTGCCTGGTGCCGCAAAGGTACCCCTGCAGCAAATGTTACCGCATTGGACCTCGACCCGGCCTCATTGCAAAATTTCACATCTTTTGAAATCTGTTCCTGAACTCAAAAAAATTACCCTATGATTTCTATCAAGGGTTTGGCTAAAAAATACGACTCCGTCTTAGCCGTAGACGGGCTCGATCTTGAAATTCCAAAGGGGGAGCTGTTCGGTTTCCTCGGTCCCAACGGTGCAGGGAAAACCACTACTATAAAATTGTTGGTAGGTCTTTTGAAGCCGACATCTGGTTCTATTCATATAGATGGAATTGATCTATACCGGCAACCTCTCGAAGTAAAAAAAATCATTGGCTATATACCCGACCGCCCTTTTCTATACGACAAATTGACCGGTTGGGAATATTTGGAGTTCGTGGCGGGACTTTATTCAATGGATATGGATGTCGCCCATGACCGCGCAGAAAAGTTTCTAGCATTTTTCGATTTGGATGATTTTGTGGATGAACTTATTGAGGGTTATTCGCATGGGATGAAGCAAAAGCTCATTATCTCAGGAGCGCTAATCCATAATCCAAAAGTATTGATTGTCGATGAACCCCTTGTGGGGTTGGACCCCAAAGGGGCACGGCAAGTCAAACAATTATTTCAGGATTTATGTGAAGGAGGCACGACAATATTTTTATCGACACATTCGTTAGGTGTTGCGGAGACCATGTGCCACAGAGTGGGTATCATTCAAAAAGGCAAGATCGTCGCGATGGGCACGGTTGAGCAATTACGTTCTCATGCCAAACACAAACACGGAGATCTGGAAGAGGTGTTCCTGAAACTTACCGGCGACTCCGATTTTGCTCCTCTCCTAGATTCGCTACGGTCCACAAGGCCAGACGATAGTTGATCCTAACCCAATTTTGAGAGTTGCCAGGTTATTTCTTGCTACAGTGAGCGATCCTGGATTAATAGCGGAAAACCTACAATAATAATTCTAGTATGGAACAAACCGGACGCCCTTCATTTTTATTTTTAACTTCTCTTTTTCTTGTTGCTCTCTCCGTCCGTTTATTTTACCTGTTCGAACTGGCTCAACTTCCCTACTTTGATACCGTCCTCTCAGTATACGATCATTATAATTTTGATGAAGGTGCGAAAAATTTTGCAGCAGGGGATTGGCTGGCGTTGTCACCCAATAATAGTTATTCCCCTTTGTACAAATATTTTCTTGGAATAATTTATTGGATTTTTGGTAGAAATTTTTATGCTGTTTATGGCATTCAATTTACCCTAGGTGCCCTGGGAGCCGTATTTATATACTTGATTGGCCGACAGCTGTTCGATAAGCGTGTGGCATTAATCGCCTTCGCAGGATTCGCATTTTATTCAAATGAGATCATTTATGAAGGCATCATACTGAGAGCCTCATTTATTACCTTTCTTGGAATTCTTTCCTTTTACCTTTTGCTGAAGTTGCAAGAATTTTCAACTCCCCTAAAACTTCTCTATGCTGCTCTTGCACTTTCCTTATTTTTCCAATCGCGACCAAATACATTTCTTTGCTTACCCTTTGTGGTTCTTTTTCTCCATTGCTATGTATTTAAGACAATGACTTGGGATGAAAAATTAAAAAGTTGGTTGCAGTTTATGGTTCCTCTGATCCTATCTTTAATTCCCCTTTTGGCCCAGTGCTACCTGGTTCACGGGAAGTTCGTCTTTTTCGACTCCAGCGGTCCCACTGCTTTTCTAGCTGGAAACTTCATTGATTATCCCGGCGTCGGTTTTGACCCAAGTTTGTTAAGCCATTTTCAAGAAAAATACCATCTCCAAAACCTTTCTCCGGTTGTATTTGTTTTCCAACAATTTATAGATAATCCTTTGGGTTTTGTTGGGATGTATTTGCGTAAATTTTATTTTTTCTTTAATGACCTTGAGGCAGCATCCAATCTTTCCATTAACCTTTATCTCGAATCGTCCAAATTATTGCCCAATTTATTGAACCATTTTTCCCTTTTTTCTTCCCTAGGATTAATAGGGGTTGTCCTTGCGATTTGGAATAGGGAACGATTGTTTTTGCTTTATTCATTTTTGGGTTGTTTGATTCTCTCCGTAGTTTTATTCCATGTGGTGTCACGATTTAGAGTCCCCGTGACACCTTTCTTTATCCTATTCGCAGCTTATGCTGTGGGAAGGGTATTAAGCTGGCTGACCCAAAGAAAGTATAAATCGTTAGGGATAGTTGCAATTGTTGTTATAAGTTTGTTGTATGGGTTCAGGGTTCCAGAAAATCAGGTGGTGATACGCTATGTAGATTATTGTAATTGGAGTTTGGGATTTTATGGGGTAGGGAAGAAATGGTTTGACCTGGAAAAAGCGGAAAAGTATGGAATAGACTGCTGGGATGCGGAAAGAAGGACATTTGTAGACCATCAGTCTAAGGGTGGACTGGATATGATTTACAAACTTTATGCCTATTATTTGTTGCAAAAAAATGATGAAAAGGCGGGTGAGATTTTAGAAAGAGCTATTTTGATCAAACCTTTGGACGGCGAGCTGTATAGAATGCTTGCTGATTTAGAAACTAAACGAGGGCAGATTGATAAAGCCATTCGTCATCTACATATCAGCATTCTCACAGATCCTTCTGACCCGGCTCCTCTTAGAAGTTTAATAAAACTTTATTATAAGAGCAAAAAAGAACCAGGAAAGATCTTGGCGTCACTAAAAGCAATTCTTCCCCTGGAAAAGAATCCAGATAAGTTGAAAAAAGTTCAGGGCGAAATTTCCAGATTGACCCAGTTAATACAGAAAAAAAATAATGAAATAAATCATTTGAAAATACGTGCCGGAAAATTTTTTACTGAAAAAAATTGGCTTTTGGCATTAGACGAGTATGAAAGTTTGAATGCTTACAATTCATCGGACGAGAAATTTTTTATTGAACAAGGTATATCCTATGAAAACATAGCTAAAAAGGAAGAAGCCCTGGTTTCCTTTTATGATGCCTTGCTGATCAATTTCAAAAATAAAGAGCTGAACAGGAACCTGGGAGATTATTATTTCTCAATCCGCAATTTTCCCCTGGCAATTCTGCATTGGACCCGGTATGGGGAGGGATTAGACAGGTCGTCAGAAGTTTATAAAAAATACCGTTTGAAAATTAAGGGAGTCAATAAACAGTTAGAAAGCAGACGTTTGACAAAAGTGATTGGTAAACTTTCCCCATCCCAAAATCGCGAGCTCTATAAAATATTTAACAAGCTGGAGACTGGAAAAGTTCATTAGTGTGATTCGGTTTATTTCTTAAACACCACTTCAACAATTAACTCTTTGCCATCGCGGCGGAGGTGAAAATTAGAGTGTTCGTTGAAGTTTTTACTTTGCAATTGTTCCAGCACCTCTTCTATGCGGGAAAGTTTTTGCCCATCCATGCGGAGCAATAAATCACCTTTCAGTATTCCTGCCCTTTGAGCGTTGGTGTTTTCCATCACTTCCATAATAGTTACACCTTCTTTTTTCTGAGCGAGTCTCACTCCCAGTCGCACATTGTCAGGAACTTTGTAGTCGACAATCCATGCGTAGTCGGTTGCATAAAGAGGGATCGAAACTTTTTTCACTTCCATTTCTCTATCCTTCAACTCTTCCGGGATGTGAGTTACTGTAGGCTGGAGGATGGAATAGGCGTGTGGAACCCTTCGGTAGGCGCGTTTTGGGATGCCGAATCCATATTGCACATGAAAACCACCACATAAAACGACCAGCTTCGTATCTTTATATTTTGGGTTCATTAAAAATTGTGAAACGGTTTGCGCCATGGTCTCTTCCCAGAGAAGTAGCATGCGGTAAGGTTTTTCGAGGGCTTTTTCCGTTCCGCGATGACCCCCGAAAGCGGCCATGGAAAAGGCTCGATGGTAGGGGTCCTGGTCATCCAGCTCGGGATAAAATGTGTTGTCGGGAGCAGGGTCACCAGAGCGGAAACTGTTTTCGACCTTGCGTGTAGATTTCAATCCTATCAAAGGCATTTTATTGGTGCGAGCAAAATCAAAAATAGGTTGATAAAGTTTGTAACCTGTTCCCCAATTTGTATGAAAGAGGTTTTTAAATTCTTTTGAGGAGAGTTGGCCTGTGTTCCATCGGTCGAGTTTTTTCTGAGCGGAACGGCGAAACATTTCTAATCCGATGGCTACCGGGTACCGTTCGGATAATTTTTTTATAATTTGCAGTTGTACTTTATGAGCCTCAATATTGTCGTGGGTTTCGCCGACATAGATCACTCGAGAAGCTGCAATTGAATCCATCATCTGGTCGAAATTTACAGTCAGACCTGTAGGTAGATGCAGGATTTGCCCGGTTTGTAAATCGCTCAAATTCATGTAGGGAGAACCTGAGTTTGGGACAGCAAATTCTTCGGTTTGACCTTCCCGTGCAAAAAGAAGTAACCAGAACAAAAACAATATGGTAAGTACGATTCGAATGGTTTGGGTGACCGGATTTTGACTCATAATTTTCAACTATTGACTTTATGGGTGTTTTTGTTGATAATTCCTAGCTTCATGCTAAAACAGGATGCTGGAGTCTGTTTTTTGTGGGAATAGATCATGAAAATTGATTTTCCACATAACAATCGATGGATTCGTTCCATTCATTTAATTGGGAGGTAAAGGTTTTTGGAAGTAACAGTTTACCAAAATCAGGTTGAAAAAGCGTTAAAAGTCCTCAAAAGACAAATGACCAAAGAAGGGTTGCTGAAAGAGTTGAAACGTCGTCGTTTTTACGAAAAGCCCTCCGTGAAGAAAAAGCGTAAGCAGAAGGAAGCTAAGAAGAAAAGAAAAGCCGCTATGCGTCGAATGCGATCTTATAATCGAATCTAAGATTCGGTTATTCTCTCCTGGATTCAGGCGCGCTCTTATTTTTTATTTCCCATTGGGCGTGTGTAATACTTCTTCCGTAAACTTCATGCCCGGTGCGGGTAGTTAAGAATTTACCAAGTAAGGTGTCCATAAAGCTTTATTCTTACAGGTTTCGCTAGCTGCCTATATTTTTTTGTCGCAAGGTCTCGTAAAAGATCACTGCCGCAGCAGCCGATGCGTTCAAAGATCCTAGTGATCCTTCCATTGGAATTTTTAGAGTGACATCGCAGGATTTTTTTAATAAAGGTCGAATTCCTTTTTCTTCTCCTCCTATTACTAAAACCATGGGTGCATCAAATTTGTATTGATAGCAGGGAGTGTCTCCATCTGGAACAACCCCGGCTATCCAAAATCCCGATTCTTTTAATTGTTCTATTCCACGAGTTAGGTTAGTTACCCATGAAATGGGAAGATGTTCGATAGCACCCGAAGAGCATTTTGCGACAGTTTCATTTATGGCCGAAGTACGATTTTTAGGGAGGATAATTCCCTGGATTCCTAATGTCTCTGCTGAGCGGATGATGGCTCCCAGGTTTTGCGGATCTTGAATGCTGTCCAAAGCCACCAGAACGGGCATGGGGGATTTTTGGAAAGACAGTTCGATTAACTCTTCTAATTCCAAAGTTTGGATAATTGCGAAAACCCCCACCACCCCTTGATGGTTGTGGTTGCGATATTTTTTTTGAAAAGCAGTTTTTGGAATCGTTTCAATAGGTATTTTATTTTCATGTGCCAATTCGATCAACGAATTCAGTCGTGCCTGGGTTTTTCCTTGTTCAATAATGAGTTTGTAGCAACGGCGTTTTTGAGCTTTAAGAGCCTCGAATACGGGGTTGAGTCCATAAACAGTAGAGTTGTCGAAAGAATTCATATCTTAAAAAATGGTTCGCCTAAAATAGTAGATTTTTAGAGCTATGGAATTTTCTGGACGCAGCCCTATAAATGATCTATAACTTTATGAAAACAATGGGTTTATTTTGCCGAGAGGTTTCGGTAGCCCATTTTTGATTTTTTAACCATTGAATTTGTTCCTCTTCTATAGGGCAAATTCAGGTTATTGTAACCTTTTTCATCCATCCTCTATATGCCGATTTCAAAAAAAAGGGTAATTTTTTATTCCTTCTTTGTTTTGCTCATTGGCGTATTTTCAATTTTTTCCCTGGCCTATTATCAACTTCGTAATCTGGGAGAAGTAAAGCATCTCGCTATAGAAAAAATGGAAGAATTGACGGGTCGGAAAGTTTCCATAGGCGATGCTGAAATGGATATTGTACGCGGCCTGAGCATTCTCCTAAAAGATGTTTCTGTCCAATCGCGTTGGGATTCAAAACCGGAACTGACAGCGCGTAGCGTATGGGTGGTTGTAAAACTTCTTCCTCTCCTAGAGAAGCGGGTAGAGGTCAAGCAAATCATAGTCCAGGGTTCATCGCTCCGGGTTGTTCGAAATGCAAGGGGACAATTTAGCTTGGGCGATGTTCGTAAATGGATCTCACAACCTGCCGACAGTCAATTATTCAAAGTGCTCAGGGTCAGCTTGATGAATCAAGTTATGGTGGAAGACGGTTCTGTTCATTTTCTGGATTATTTAGACCAGCCGAAGGATAAACCCCTTCCATTAGAGATGGATCATATTCATTTTTCCATTAGAAAAAGTCTTCTAAAGTCTCCATTCCAGTTTGCATTGAAAGGTGAAATCCCCAATTCGGGATCTTCGACCGCATTTCAGGTGTCGGGTGCGTTTGATAATTTTTCTGAAGAAAAAGGATTTACTGGAATTTCAATCAATGGAGATATCCGTGTAAATCCATTGAATGTTTCCAAATTTCATCCCTATTTGAAAAAGGTTTTAGCAAAAACCCCCATCGACAGTTGGTTGTCCATCGATTCAAGTTTTTCCGGGAATTTAGGTGGTGCTCTTAAAACCGAAGGAGTTTTAAAATATTCCTCTAACACCAAACAGAAGCAGGCAGTAATAAGAGATGCCCGTGTTCCGCATCGAGGCGGACTTCAGTATAAAATTTCAATGGATAAAGACTCTATAAACATTGAAGAATTGAAAACAGAAACCGGACCCTTCAAATTTAAAGCGAGTGGTTCTTTAAAGGAAATATTCTCAAAAGACCCTGCTATCCATATAAATCTGAAAACAGATGCTTTTCAAGTTAACAAAAGTATCGATTACCTTCCTCTTAAAATTTTTCCTGAAGAATATCACGATGTGATTCACAAGACATTCAAGAACGGATCAGTAAAATTCAATTCTTTTAAATTTGATGGGACGGTCAAACAACTGCGAGAAATATCAAAACCCGAGAACCGGAAAAAAATTACTGGTGAAGTTGAGATGCGGAAAGTTGACTGGCACAGTCCACTTCCGCCATTACAAAAAGTGACCGGAACTTTTAAAGTGGATAAAGGTAACAGCAGTTTCCACATTCAGAAGGCTCGATATGAAAAACAACCTTTAACCAACTTGCAGGGGAACATAGAAGATTTTATGACCCGGCCTGTCGCCGACCTGTCCCTGGAAAATAAAGTGGAAATGGCACAATTCCACCGCACTCTGAAAAAGGCATTTAAAGGGCATCCAATTCATGAAGCTATTTCTATTTACTCGGACTTTGAGGGTTCGGCAAACGTCAAACTCAATATCAAGGGGCCTCTTGAAGACTTTGACAAATTATCGATAGCTGGGGTGATCGATTTACAATCTGTTTCGCTGGCAGAAAAAGAATTTGAACCCAGAATAAAAAATTTGAATGGCAAGATAATTTATACCCACACCCCTGAGGTGGCTCAGAGAAAAAACGAACCTTGGATCAGGATTCTTCAATATAAAAACCTGTCTGGAGATTTTTCAAATAGTAAATTTACACATTTAAACGGTGAACTAGGACTAAGCAATGGGGAGCCCCTTGAAAAAGCGACAGCCCGTTATCATCTGGATTTTAGTGATTTGCATTGGATCATTGAAGAAGATTCAGAGGATGCCTTGCTGGTATTGCAGGAAGGGCTCGATTTTACTTCCGGAGGAGTGCTGATCAACTACCGTTTTCAGGAAAATCCGGAAAAGCCCGAGACAGAAAAAGAATGGGGAAAAATTGAGTTAAAAAACCTTTCGATGAAATATCGAGATCGATTGCAGGCAATGACCGGTTTGAACGGATATATTTCATATGATAATGACAATATTCGGTTGGAAAATGTTGTGGGTCGATATGGCGATTCCTCATTGCATCTCGAAGGAGAAATTAACCGTCAGAACAAATCTACCCCTGAGTTTTCACTTCGTTTGAACCTCCCTGAATTTTTAAAAACAGATTTAATAGATATTCCGGTTTTTAGTGATTTTAATTTTTCTGGCCCTGCTCATATTTCTATGAATATAAACGGGACGCCTGAGAATTTTAAATTTGAGCAACAAGCGGATCTAACACGGACTGGATATAAAATTCCTGGCCTTGTTAAGAAAAAAGAAAACGCACTCAACCAGTTCAAAGCAAAAGGCTCACTCACTGAAAAAGATGGGCTGGATATTCAAAATTGGGTTTACGAATTAGGGGGTAACAAAATTTCTGGATCGATGAAAATCCCTGATCTGGACAACCCGGATTTTGCAGTCCAATTGGCATCTGAAGAATTTAAAGCTTATCCCTCGCATCAGTTTTCCAAGTCATGGACGGCCGATGGCTCCATAAACTTTAATATTTCCGGAAATGGAAACTTGAACCAAATAGAAGATTCTCGCTTTGAAGGTAAAATGCATTTAATAGATTTGAAGATCAAACCTGAAAAATTATCATCGGAGCTTCTTCTCAATGCCAAGGTGGGATTTAAAGAGAACAGGTTTGATATCCGATCTGCCAGTGTTGCTTCTGCTAACAGTAAGATAAAATTCAGTGGAGTTTATCAGCGGGGTGATACTCCAAATCTGGAGTTGATTCTAGTGGGAGATAAACTCGACATCAATGACCTTTTACCAGAGTCTGAAGGAAAAGATGCGAAGGTGATAGACTTGTTTACCCGGACAGACTTTTTTAAGCAAGGTAAAGGGCAGCTTCTTTTTGATGTGGGCCAATTGAATTTTAAAATGTTGCATTTAAACAAAGTCACAGGGAAAATTTCCCTAAATGATAAGGCGTTGCAACTCACAGAATGGAATGTGGGCACCAACCCATTGGTTGAAAGTTCCGGGAAGTTGATCATTGATGAAATGGGAGTCAGCACTTTTGAAGGAAGCGTGAAAGCAAAGGATGTGAAATCAGAAAACGTTTTTAGTCTTTTCGGTGATGTTTTTAAGGACAGCTTGAGCGGAGATATTAAAAAATTTGATGCAAGGGTCAATGGAAAGGGAAAAGATTGGTCAGAAATTTCCAGGTCATTGTCTGGAAAAATTTCTCTGGATATTCAATCGGGTATGATGGATCAGGAAAAGCTAAAGCGTGGAGTCAACAAGCTATTCGGGTCTTCACCCGGTTCGTTGCCCTCGAAGGAAGATAGCCGCTCCTCATTCAAGCAATTGTCCGGTGATTTTATTCCAAAGAATGGGGTTTTTGAAACAGAAAATTTTATTGTTGAAACCAATAATCGCAGAACATCCATTGTGGGTACTTTTGATTTGGGAAAAAATCAAATGGATACGGTAGTGGGTGTTGCACCCCTCGCCAAACTCGATCGGTTCCTGACTAAAATTCCACTATTTGGAAAAATATTAACAGCCGGTGATGAAAAGAGTCTGTTGAAAACCTATTACAAAGTTGAAGGAAACTTTGATGATCCAGAAATTTCACCGATTCCTTTTACCTCTTTAGGTAAAAAGGTGATGGGTATTTTCCAGGGTATCCTGCAGACCCCTGTCGAGATTCTCGAATCTTTACCAAAAATTGAATCTTCCCCTACTCCTTCTACAGAACAAAGCAAATAAAAACGCATATAAGCGAGGATTGGTTCTGCGCTCTGTTTGTTAATGGGATTGTATATTGACGATCCGGAATTCGTCTGGCCTTTTCCCCATATGCGCTGCTAAGGTGGCGGTAATGGCGGCAACCTGATCGTCTTGCCCGGGTGGGGTGCTGGCAGAAACTTTTTTAGCCGGGGGGGCGGGGGGCGCTTTGTAAGGCATGAGCTTCACCAGAATTTGAATGGTGAATATGAGAATAATCAACACCGTGAATATTACGGACATCGCAAGCAACGAAACATTCACGGCTGCTGAAACACTAGCTTCCATTTTATTTTTCCTTTATTGTTTTATTGCTTCCACAACCGTGGCAAGGGCTTGCATACCCGGTTCCGGGTTGCCGATAACGGGAGCCAGAGCTGCATGTGTATCCATGCTGCTACCCGCATCTCCAAAAAGTGAAAGGAAGACCCCAGCTGCTACCGCACTCCCGATTACTCCTGCAACATTAGGCCCCATTGCATGCATCAATAAAAAGTTAGAGGAATCCGCATCGGATCCCACTTTTTGGGAAACCCGTGCTGCCATGGGAACAGCGGATACTCCCGCAGAACCGATTAAGGGATTTACCTTACCCCCTGTAAACTTACACATGATTCTTCCGAAAATTACCCCTCCAGCCGTTGCAAATGCGAAGGCCAGTAATCCTAAAGCAATAATTTTCAGAGTTTCCAGTCGCAAAAAAGATTCCGCTGTCATGGATGAACCTACAGCGAGTGCAAGAAGGATGGTTACAATATTTATAAGATGAGTTTCGGCAGTTTCATGGAGACGGGCGGTTACTCCCGATTCACGAAACATATTTCCCAGCATTAGCATTCCCAGCAATGGAGTCACACCTGGTAGCATGAGGCAGCAGACAATCGTTACAGCTACCGGGAAAATAATTTTCACTGTTTGTGAAATTGGTTTTAACTGTTCCATCTTGATTTTCCGCTCTTCTTCAGTGGTAAGAAGTTTCATGATGGGCGGCTGAATCAAAGGAACCAGAGACATGTAAGAATACGCTGCCACGGCAATTGGAGCCAGTAAGTGGGGTGCAAGCTTACTGGCTAAGAAAATGGATGTCGGGCCATCGGCGCCACCAATGATTCCGATAGCACTTGCCTCCTGCATATTGAATCCGAGAAACACAGCTCCAATCAGAGTCATGTATACTCCCACTTGAGCTGCTGCTCCCAGAAGTAGTGTTGCAGGGTTAGCCAGCAAGGGACCAAAATCAGTCAATGCTCCCACGCCCATAAAAATCAGAGGTGGCAAAATTTCGTGTTTGATACCCTGGTAGAAAAAATTTAAAAGACCGCCGGTATCCGTACTTGCCATCATGCTCATTGGGATGTTTGCGAGAAGGCAGCCGAAGCCCATGGGGAGTAACAAGAGAGGCTCAAACTTTTTCCAAATAGCGAGGTAAATCAAAAGGCAAGCAACGCCTAACATTATTACATCGCCACTTTCCAGACTAGTGAATGCAGTCGAAGAAACTATTTTTGACGCAGATGAACTGAAGCTAAATTCCATTATCCTATCAATACCAGTTGGTCGCCAGTCTGAACATTATCACCTTCTTTAACTAATATGGATTGGATGGTGCCAGACTGCTGGGCTTTTACTTCACTTTCCATTTTCATAGATTCCATTACTAGAACGGTATCACCTTCATTGACGGCATCGCCGACATTACATTTCATAGAAAAAATAGACCCAGGTAACGGTGCAGTGAGAGGAGAACCACCTCCAGCAGCAGGTGCAGGCGCGGCTGCAGGTGCGGCGACGGCTGGCGCAGCTGCCACAGGTGCGGGAGCCATGGTTCCTGCTCCTCCCATTGCCACTTCAACTGTGAAATCTTTTCCATTGACTCGAACTTGATAAATCGATGAACTGCCTTGGGGTGCTGCAGTGGCTTGTCCTGCGGGTGCGCTTGCAGGAGCGGCTTTAGTTGCTGCGGGTTTGCTCGCAGGTGCGGGCTGGCCTCGAGTTTCGAAAAACTTCAGACCTACTTTTCCAAACAGAGCATAGGTCAACCGATCTTCTTCGCTGGTGTATTTATCTCCGAGTTCTTTGCATACCCCATCCCATTCGGGCTCAAGTAAGTCAGCGGGCCGACAGTCAGTAACTTTTTTGTCACCTGCAACCTTAGCCATTAGTTCTTCATCAATGGGTGCTGGCAATTTGCCATAATTGCCCATAACGCATTGCCGTGTTTCTTTGGTAATTACTTTATAACGCTCGCCGGTGAGCACATTCAATGTTGCTTGCGACCCCACAATTTGACTGGTGGGAGTGACCAACGGCGGGTAGCCCATGTCTTTTCTAACACGCGGTACTTCCTTAAGCACTTCTTCGAGTTTGTGCAGAGAATTTTGTTCTTTCAACTGGTTTTCCATATTAGAAATCATGCCACCGGGAATTTGTGATTTGAGGATGTTTATATCCACACCCTGAAAGTCACTTTCAAACTCGGCGTAATTTTTCTTCACTTCTTTGAAGTAGTCGTTAATTTCCTCCAACAGATTCAGATCCAAACCGGTGTCTCTTGGGGTCCCTTTTAATGCGGCAACAGTACATTCAGTTGCATAATGAGAGGTTCCCATAGACAAGCAGGAAATGGCGGTGTCTATCATGTCGACTCCAGCATCGATTGCGCATTGCATATTCATTCCAACGAGACCGGTGGTCGCGTGCGAGTGCAAATGGATGGGAATTTTTACATTTTTTTTCAGTTCTGTGATGAGATTTTTCGTCACGTCTGGTGTCAGAAGACCAGCCATGTCTTTTATGCAAAGAATGTCCGATCCCATGTTTTCCAGGTCTTTTCCCATTTTGATATAAAGCTCCAGATTGTGAACTGGGCTTACGGTATAGCTGATACACCCCTCAACAGTTTCCCCACATTTTTTAACGGTTTTTACTGCAGTTTCGATATTCCGGAAATCATTGAGTGCATCAAAGATCCTGAAAATGTTTATTCCTACTTCCACCGATTGTTTGACAAACCGCTCGACCACATCGTCCGCATAATGCCGGTAACCCACAGCATTTTGTCCTCGTAACAACATTTGGAATGGAGTATTGGGAATCTTTTTCTTGAGGGCCCGCGCCCTTTCCCAAGGGTCCTCATTCAGAAAGCGGATGCAAGTGTCGAAGGTAGCCCCGCCCCACATTTCCAGGGAGAAAAAACCCACCTGATCGAGCTTTTCTGCGATGGGTAGCATATCTTCTGTTTTCATTCGCGTCGCAAGAAGCGATTGGTGGGCATCTCGAAGTACGAGCTCGGTAATTTTTAGAGGATTTGTTTCCATTTCTTTATTATTTCCTTAAAAAATCAGGGATGCGATTGGCACTAGAATTGCCCCCATGACAAATTAAATAAATACTCAAAAGGAGATTTATATCTTTGAAAAAAAATAACCCTTTATTCAAAAAATCAAAGAGTTTAAGCTCCGGTTAGGAAGCCGAAAGTCTAGTTTATTGTTTTTGCAAAATCAAATCTTATTTACGCCATGCTATGGGCAGTAAAAGGAGAAGGACACCATATATTTCCAGCCTTCCCAATAACATGCATGTAATCAGAATTCCCTTGCCCATAGCGGGTATGGCAGCGTAATTGCCCATGGCACCCACATCTCCCAGGCCTGGGCCGATATTAAACAAAGAAGCGATAGATGCAGATATTGCAGTGGTCAAATCAACTCCCATAAAGGAAAGCATCATTGCACTGAGAGCTGAAATTCCCATGAACAAAAACGTCAAAGCGGCAACATTGGAAAGGTCGTCGGGATCGATGGTTTTATCCCCTACCTTAACGTGGAAAATGGCCCGCGGATGAACCAGTTTTTTTAGTTCTCTTGAAATAATTTTTATCAGGATAATAAAACGGATGACCTTGAAAGAACCACTGGTCGAGCCCGAACAACCGCCGATCATCATGATGCCCAACATCAAAAGTTTCAGGTACTCTGGCCACAAATTAAAATCATCGGTAACGAATCCGGTGGTGGTGTTAATGGACACCACGGTAAAAGCGGCACTCCGGAATGCCTGACCGGCATCGCCATCGGGCGATACTCGGGTGAGTCCCCAGGTTACCAGCAGAATACCTATAATAAGCATGGAGCAATAGGCGCGGAATTCCGGGTTTTTGAATACGCCGCCAAAATTTCTTCTTACCATCTGCGAATGCAGGGCGAAATTGATGCCTCCGAAAAACATGAAGAGAATTATTATGGCTTCAATATATATATTATTGAATACGCTCACACTGCCGTTGTGCGGGGAAAATCCGCCTGTGGCGACCGTGGAAAACGTATGGCAAACAGCATCGAATAAATCCAGCCCTGCGAACCGCAAAGCCAGGATTTCAATGAGGGTGAGAGCGAGATAGGTTTTCCATAAAACTTTTGCGGTTTCAGCTAGTCGGGGTTGTGTTTGCTCCACTGTGGAGCCACCTGGAATCTCTGCCTTGAACAAATGAAAACTGCCGATTCCCAGCATGGGGAATATGGCTAAAGAAAGCAGGATAATTCCCATTCCTCCCACCCATTGCATGAGGTTCCTCCAGAAAAGAAGTCCATGCGACACTGCATCAATATCAATTAGGATGGATGCCCCAGTGGTGGTGAACCCACTGGCACTTTCGAATAAAGCATCGATATAGTTGGGGCAAACACCCGTCAGGTAAAGGGGCAGTGCTCCAAAAATTGACATGGCAACCCAGGATGAAGCAACGATCGCAAAACCCTCCCGGTCGCGCAGCTTTTCAATGCCAGAGGGGAATAACTTCCAGAACACGAGGCCTGTAATAAGACCCCCTGCAAAGGTAAAACTGAATGCAGTGGTTTCAGATATATAGCCTTCAAGAGCTGGGTGGTCGTAATACATGGAAACGCCCAGCGGAGCAAGAAGAAGACCGGAAAGAAGAATTAACAGAACACCAACAACATTTAATATTGCTTGGATATTCATCGGAAGGGAAGAAAGGAACGTTTACGACCAAAGAGTTTTTCAATTTTTTCAATGGCTCCGGGTAGAGCGACCAATATGACAGAGTCCCCGGATTCCAAAGTGATTTCATCATTGGGAATCAGCATTTCTCCTTTTCTGAGAATGGCGCCGATGATGGCTTCCTTGGGAAATTTTATTTTCGAAATTTGTTTGTCAACGATGGAGGAGTCTGGCTCCACGCCGATTTCCATGACCTCGGCATCTTCAATTAGTTTAAAAACCGACATCACCCGCCCTTTTCGCAAATGCTTCAATATTGCACTTACAGTTATCAGGCGAGGGTTGATGGTGATATCCATGCCAATGGAATCCAGGATGGGAAGATATTCCGGATCGTTGGTGATGACCAAGGCCCGTTTTGCGCCATATTTTTTAGCCAATAAAGCAGAGAGGATGTTGTTTTCGTCATCATCCGAGAGAGCCAGAAAAAAATCAGCTTCCTTCATATTAATTTCATTGAACAGGTCCATATCTGTTCCACTACCATGCATGACAACGGTTTTTTTCAGTTGATCCGCCGCAACGTGAGCCATATCTCTGGACGGTTCGATGATGCGCACATCACGGTTGTCTTCTTCCAAGGCTTTCGCGAGGTGAATAGCCATTGGGGTGGCACCGTAAATGATTACTTTTTCAACTTCATCCAGAGTTTTGTTGAGCATGGGAAGTAGAAAAGGTAGGAACTCTTTATCAACCAGTGTATAAAACCTGTCGCCTGCGTGAATGATATCTTCATCTTTTGGGAGTACCAGTTCTCCCTCACGAACAATGGCGACGATTAGAAACGAATCCATCAATGTGATGGCCCGGATATCCTGAATGGATTTTCCGGCAATGGGAGCATTTTCGGGAACATCGAATTCGCGCAGGAGAACTTCTCCATCAGCGAATTCAGCAACGTTGACCACACCCGGAGTTTCAAGAAACTTAAGAATGGTTTCAACCATTATCTGTGGCGGGTTGATCGCCTGATCGATAAATAAATCCTGTGGAGAAAGAACAGCCCCGTTGGTGGTGAATTCCATGTCACGCAATCGGGCAAACCGGTTGGGCACTTCAAAGCGGGAGGCAAGAAAACAAGCGAGTAGATTGATCTCGTCTTTTTCGGTGACGGCAATCACCATTTCAGTGGACTTAATTCCTGCCTTGACCAAAACACTAGGAAAGCAGGCATTGCCCTGTACCGCCATGACATCCAGCGTATCTGAGATTCGCCGTGTGCGGTCCAGGTCTTTATCCACAATGGCGACATCGTGGCCTTCCTGCGAAAGTTCCTGGGCAAGGTTGAACCCGACTATTCCCGCTCCAACGATGAGTATTCTCATGTGTCCTTATAGAAAAAGAGAAAGATTCTCACTGCTATAATAAGAGGTTCTTGTTTTTTTTGCCACCCTAGTATGATGGGTTATTTTGACTTATTAAGAAATCCCAGAAAATCGGAATCCTCAGACATTAGGAGAGTGGTGTCGGTTTTTAAAGATTTTTTATAAGCTTCCATCGACCTCATAAAGGAGTAAAATTTTGGGTCTTTGTTAAAAGCATCGGCATAGATTTTTGTAGACATTCCATCCCCTTCACCGCGAATGGACTGCTCTTGCTTATAGGCTTCGGCAACGAGAATGGTTTTTTCTTTATCCGTTTCAGCGCGGATTTTGGTCGCCTCTTCCTTGCCTTCAGACCGGTATTCCATGGCAATTCTTTCACGTTCCGTGCGCATTCGATTGAATATGGAATTAGCAATTTCAGGCGGCAGGTCGGTGCGCTTTATTCTTACTTCCACAACTTCAAGGCCATATTCGCCCGCTTTGATATTTGCTTCCTTAGTTACTTTGGCCATGATGGCATCGCGGGTTTCGGTGACAATGTGGATCAGGTTGTGGTTACCAATCTCAACCCGTAACTCGGAATAAATAATATCATCCAGCCGTGCCCGGGCCCCCTGCTCGCCACGAACCGTTTCCAGAAACTTTAGAGGATCAATAATCCGGAACATAGTGAAGTTATCGATCAATAAATTCTTTTTATCTTTAGTGATAACCTCGGCCGGTAAAGAATCGTTATCCAGCAATTGGTTAGAAAAATATTTAACCCGTTGGAAAAAAGGAATTTTAAAATAAAGCCCCGGCTCCGTAATGGTTTCTTTAGGTTTTTGCAGTTCCAGCACTATAACGCTTTGCGTCATGTGAACTGTGAACATTGAAGAAGAAAGAATAACGATCGCTATGATTCCGCCAATGATGAAGGAGTTTTGTTTCATAATTATTGTTTATTACCTCCCAAAATAGAGTTTCCACCCAATGGAAGGATAGGCAAAACGCCACTACCGTTTTTCTTTTCCATGACGAATTTGTTTATGTTTGGAAGGATTTCTTCCATGGTTTCCAGATAGATCCTTTTTCGAGTGATATCAGGCGCTTTTTTGTATTCCTGATATTGCTGAAGAAAACGTTTGGCATCACCCTCAGCTTTTTTAATTTTTTCTTCGCGATACCCTTCTGCAATACGGACAATCTGCGCGGCTTGTCCACGGGCCTCTGGAATAACCGCATTGCGATAACCCTGGGCTTCGTTGATCATTCTTTCTTTATCTTCTCGAGCGCGCACAACATCTTTAAATGAGTCTGCCACCTGTTCGGGTGGATGCACATCTTGAAGTTGAATGGTCACCACCTGCAGGCCAGACTTGTAATGGTCGAGGAGTGCCTGAATCTGGTCTTTCGCGAGTACCTGGATTTCGGCTTTTCCTGTGGTGAGAGCTTCATCGATTTTTTTACTGCCTGTGATTCCGCGAATTACCGTTTCTGCTGCATCGCGAATCAGCTTATGAGGCCTGCGGACATTAAACAAATATTGCACAGAATCCATAATCCGATATTGAACAACCAGATTGATATCAACGATGTTCTGGTCACCGGTCAGCATTAAAGATTCTGCCGGGACTCTTTGAGTGGGCCGCCCCTGTGCTGCTCGGAACCCAATTTCTGCACGTCTTATCTGTGTGATTTTTGGAGTAGCGGCATGCTCTATCGGAGAAGGAAATTTAAAATGTAATCCTGGTGAGGTGGTGCGGCTGAATTTGCCGAACCGAGTCACCACACCTTCTTCATCGGGCTCTACGAAATAGAAAGTACCTGGGATAATCCAGACTACCAGCAAAAGTAGAATGATGCCCACCAACATGGAAGGTTTGAATTGAGGTACCTTTATTTGCGGAATTTCGAAAGGAGGTTTTGGCGGACCTCCACCTTGTCCTCCACCTCCTTGACCGCCTTTATTTTTAAACCTGTCATCAGGTTCTTTAGAATCGTGTAAATCGTCCCAGGGCATACGCTTTATTGCATCCAAAAAAGATTATTAAATAGTCTAAACAATGGGAGTTACGCTATCAGACCCCACCATCCTTGTCAACCACTAGGCGTGGGGCCAATAGGTCAATACTTATAAACCAAAACACGCCCTCAAGCCTTTTATTTTAGTTTCTCGAAATTGCTACCCTCGCTAGAGGGTCACTCCCGTGGGGAGGGAGCAGGTCAATACTTTTTCCTGCGAAACAGAGACCTCCATGCTTCTGAATTGTGCAACCTCAAGGCTCTATCCTGGTAATGGGAAATTGAAGTTATAGCTAAGCGGTTCTAATGATACTTTTTAGCTTTCAAGGAATAGACCTGTCGGCCTCACGCCTAGTGGTTGACAGAGGGGGGGGACTTAAATTATCTTATAACCTACTCAATACATTTAATTTCCCGTTATAAACTATTTGGAAGAGAACCTTATATGTTAGCTTTTGCATTAGACATTACCCAGAACAAACCCACAAACTCTAAAGAGAGTGAGAATGATGAGCTGAAGCAGTATATGGACTACCAGCGTAAGCTAAACCATGTCAATTTGGTCAAGCACTCTTTGGATTATGCGAAAAATCAGTTGCAGGAAAATATAGATTCTTCTGACAACGAAAAACAATCTCAGTTTTTGCAGAACATTTTTCCCATTTCACACCAATTTGCTGATGCAGAGACGCTCATGCTGATGCTGAGAAAATTGTTGAATAGTCAAAACTCTTCCAATAACTGGTATCGCATGAATTCCTTTTTTCACGCGGTGGTTTTTGAAAGCATGAAAGAATTCGTTAAAGTTTATAACCAAATGTTGGTTGAGTCCCCAGAAAAAGCAAAAGACCTTGGCGTATCGGAGGGGACGGAAGTGGATTTCGAAGACTGGTCTTATCTTTATTTCCCGGATATGGATTTTCATATAGGTAAAAGCCTGAGTTACACGCATTACCCTTTCGCAAAACGCAACACAGCCATTGAGGAAAAATGGCAAGAGGGAGTTAAGGAAGGTAAATCAAAAGTAGAAGCTTTAAAAGCAATTCAGGCCGATTATGAAATAGATGATTCGTCGGTGAAGATTTTATTAGAGAAAAAGGTAAGTCCACCGGATCTTGAGTTGCTTTATACATCAGTAGAAAATCCTATTTATGAAGCTTTGACAGAGGTCGAAGATGGTCGTTGGGGAGTTATGGACGGGGAGTCCTTGCTTGACCATACCTATTACATGGGGGCCCATTTGAAAGTATGGGAATGGAGAAAACGTGAGGAAGTGGAAGCAGAAACCGAAACGGTTATGAGTCAACTTTCCAAGTCATCTAAAAAATAGTTTTTCCAGTTAGAAATGAGGAGGAGTTATGAAAATCTGGCGACTGTTGGGGGCTATTCTATTTTTAAGTTTAGGTGCGGGTACGGGTTGGAGTCAAACGACGGAAGGGGATACGGAAACTCAAAACCGAAGAGAAGCATTTGAAGAAAGACGCCAGCAAAGGCAGGAGGAGCAGCAAAAACGCCAGGAAGAGTTGCAGCAACGACGCGAAGAACGACAGGAACAACGGCAAGAGCGCCGAGAAGAGTTTCAAGGAAATCGACAGGAGCACCGCGAAGATAGGCAAGAAAACCGGCAGGAAAGACGTGAAGAGTTTCGAGAAAATCGGCAGGATCGCAGGGAAGATAGGCAGGAAAACCGTCAGGATAGAAGAGAAGAATTTCAAGAGAATCGCCAGGAGCGCAGGGACTCAAGACAGGAAAATCGGCAGGAAAGACGTGAAGATAGGCAGGACCAACGACAAGATCGGCGAAATGACCGTAAGGACACCAGGCAAGATAAACGAAGTGATCGGCAGGACGCAAGACAGGATCGTGGCCAAGACCGCAAGGAAAATATACAAAATAATCGACAGCAACGCCGAGAAGGAAGACAAGAAGGGCGCCAGAACAGACAGAATGCCAGGCAGGATCGAGGGCAAAACCGTCAGGATGTTGGGCAAGATCGTCGAGGCAATCGGCAGGATGCGAGACAAGACCGTCGCCAGGGTCGTCGCGACAACGTTCAGGGGCAACGCCAGCAGCGACAGGGCGGGCGGGACAATGTTCGCGGACAACGTCAGCAGCGTCAGGGCGGGCAAGGAAATGTTCGCGGACAACGTCAGCAGCGTCAGGGCGGGCAGGGAAATGTTCGCGGGCAGCGTCAGCAACGGCAACAGGGTGGGCAAAACAGAGGCAACCGTGGAGGAGGTAATCGGGGTGGGGGGCAGCGAGGCCGTGATCGCCGGTAGTTCGCTATTACTTCAAAACCAATTTTTCATTTTCAAATACCATTCTTTTGGCCGAAATTACATTTAGCATTTTCAATGTGTCTTGAAGTGATTGCAGGTGTTCATTGATCGCCGCGAATTGTTTCAATCCTGCAATTGGAATTCTTTTTAACTCCGGCGCTTTAATAATTCCCAGTAGATCACTCTTCAGCCAAGCTTCCATATTTAAGTTTCCATTTTCAAGGGATATCAGCACACGGTGAGGCGCGGCGATCTTAAGTTTGGCGCGAGTATCCACAATGGCAGGTTTGCTTTCCTCAGGGTCGATAAATAACAACAAGCGATCTAAAGTCTTCGTTCCTATTTTTGTTATAGCTATTTTTAAAAATAGTTTATCTAATGAGACATCTGCGGTTTCCACCTGAAAAGCCATTTCCATATTGCCATCTATTTTGGAATCGATATTTTTTTTCTGGTTTGACGGCAAAAGCCGAGAGGAATCTATTTTGGCAAATTCGGTGACAAATTTCAGGGTAGGCCCCTTTTCCGTTTGCGTAAAAGAAAAATTCCCGCCCACTGTTCCACCCAGAACATCGAAAATAAATTTATCTGCCGCGAGTCGATTGTTCTTGAACACCACATCCATACCAATACTTGCAACCTTTTGACCTTTTATTTCCAGCGAGTCTGCCTTGATATTATTTTTGTAACGGGAAAAATCTCGCAACTGTTTGAAAAATCCTTTTTGCGCGGGTGAAACGGTATCCTTGGAAACAAAATCGGCGGACAAAGAGAGGGATTTGCTAAATGGAAAATTGCCGGTTAAATTTTTTAATGCCACAACCGATGGGATTTCAGCGCTAAACCCATTGAATCCTATTTGGCCTTCCAGATTGATGTTTTTCCCGGCAGTTTGGTGGATATTAAATTGTGACGAAAGTTCTCCTGTTGCTTTGATGTCTCCAAATAATTTATCCTTCATTGCTTCTTCTATTTTCAGGTTGTTTTCATTTTTCAGAACGAAATTGACATTTTGTAAAAGCCGAGCGGGATCAAAAGGGCCTTTCATAAAGGTCTTGAGTCCTTCCACCTTCCCTTGCAGAGTATGGCGCACTCCTCTGTTTTTCAGGTCCAGTTGATGTTTTGTCAGGACAAAAGTGTTGAGGTTTTCCAGATGGTACTGGAATTGAAATTCCGGATGAAGTGGCAACTTATCAAAAAATTCCATTCCTTGAAATTTTCCAGAAGTCTTTCCGGATACCTCTGTAGAGCCATTTTTATAATTCAATTGGGTATCAAGGCTGAATCCCTGGACGTTTTTATCAAGATGACTCAACTTCCCGTTCTTCAAATGAAATTGGCTTGAGATTTCCAGGGGGGGCAAGTTGTCTGGATCGAGAGAGGCGAATATTTTTGTCCAACGCTCAAAGGGTTTTGAATCTTTTTCTGAGTTTTTAGGTGGCGGAAGGCTGCCATTGATTTTGGAGGTTAGCGCCACCGCTCCCCCTAACTCAGTCAGTCCCAAACCTTTTTTAATTTCCTCGGGAATTTGTTTCCAGATTGATGCAAGTTGCAGGTTTTCGACTGTGCTTTCTAGTCCGAAAGAGTCACCCCAATTCTTTGCGTTTCCTTTTAATTGTATGGAAGCAAGATCGGTGGCTTTGAGATGGAAATTGTCGAGATCAAGGTTTCCTTTTTGCAGGTTTTTTCGGCTGAGTGACTCGATGGTGATTTTTTTGAGATTCAATTTGAGTTCGTCTTCATTGATGGAACTGATTTTCGTTTTTTGCGAAAGCCGAATACGCGATAAGGTCTTATCGTGCAATTGTAGTGAGAATTGCGAGGCGACTTTTCCTACACGAAACTTTTTTAAAGCATTCAGGTTTTTGAAGGAGACGTTTCCTTCTAACTGGCTGTTGCGAAAATCATCCGGTCGCAAATCCCCTTTTAAATGCGCATTGGTTTTAAAGTCAGAAATTGAAAGTTCGGGTTGGATGGAGTGCAAGCTGCCGAGTTTAATAAGCGAGTCCAGTTTTATTGGCAGGGTGCCGAAATCGGGTTTGAGATTGTAAAATGAATCGACCTTGAATTTAGACTCCGCCGAAAAACCGGTGAGTTTCCAGTTGTTCAATGCTTCAACTTTTTCCAGAGTGCTATTGATGTTGAGTGTAGGAATATTCAGCCCCTCTGTTGCTTTGTAAACCACCGGGAACTGCACCGTGGCGGTCAGGCCATCAACCTTGATGTTGGGCTCATCCAGCTTGGCTGAAAACTTTTTTAAATTTATCTCTGTGTTTCCGTTGATGTGGGTGGGTAAAAATTTTGAATCCAGTTTCCCTGAAACAGAAAGTGAAACTTGTGTTTGCCCCGAGGCTTGCAGACGTGGGAGTTTTTCTGAAATTTCTTTGGGTAATATTTTCAACGTCTCTGCGATATCAATGGTCAATTTTTTTCGCAATTGGAAAGATTTTTTTTGCTTTAATTGCCCCGACAAAGTTCCTTTGATTGTGTTTCCAGATTGGTATGAAATCTTTGGTAGTTTTAAGTCGCCCTTTTTCCAGTTGCCCTGTAAAGAACCTTCAGCATTAAAAGGCAGGTTGACCTTGTTTGAAAGGGGGTGGTCGTAATGCAACGATTTGATATCGGTGTTAAACCTCATTTTTATCTGAGAAAGATCAGAACCCTCTGCTGTGAAGGTTAGCGCTTGCTTCCAGTTTCGAATTTCCGCTTCTTGTGCCTGACCTTTTGCCATTTGCATTTTTAAGTCTGCTGAAACTTTTTCAGGCTGGCCATTTTTTATTGAAACTTCGTTTACCTGTAATGAGGAGTTCAATCCTAATATATGGGTTTTAAAGTCTGAATAATCTAACCTCAGGTCTTTTGTGGAGAGTGTGCCTCCTTTTAAGGTCAAGTGATCTGGCTTGAATCCGGGGAGCTTGGCCTGGAGGTCCAGGTTTTCCGTTTCCAGTGTCCCGTGCCCGGAAACAGGTGGGAGCCACTTAGCTCCCCACTTCAATATATCTGCGAGTTGGAACGAAACCTTTTTTATATTGGCTTCTATTTCCGGGGCAGTCGAAAAGTTTTTAACTTTTGTTGAGAGTGTGATCTGGTTGTTTTCGTCGAGGGTCAGGGAAAATGCAGACAGATTTATGCGTTCGGGTTGTAACTGAATTTCAGCGGACAGACTTCCTTCCATGTTGGGGGAAGGTAGAACATCGCCGAATTGAATTTGGTTTTGTTTAAAACCGAAGTTACCTGAAACGTTTAGTTTTTTTAAATCCTTGGCAGAGAAGTTCAAGTCGGTAGTGGTATGGGATTGAAAATGAATTTTTTCTTTTAGTTGTTTGAAGGCAATGTTGGCAGTTTGATCTGGTTTCATGAGAACCCGTAACCTCAGATCAATCTCATCCATACTGGCTTTTCCTTTTGCTTCCAGGTTTAGTCCTTTTATATGGGCCGAAAGCTGGTCGTCCATTTCCAATGCCGCTGAGGCATTGCGGATGTTGAGCTGTTGTAAATCGATTTTTGCAAGAGGAAGTGGCGTGCTGCCGCTAGAAGAGGGGGCTGAATTATTTTGTGATTCTTTAAGGTTCAATAGTGGTTGAAAATTCCACACGCCATTTTTTGATATTGCGTTCAGTTGCGGTTGATCGATTAGAACCTGGTTGATAACGAGATGCCCTTGCAGCAACTGCGAAAGGTCGTAATCCAACAGAACCGATTGGACACTTGCCAAAGGTTTTGAAGGAGCGCCCAAAATCACTCCATCAACACGAACACCGCTCAACAAGCTGAGCTTGATTGTTTTTATGGTGAGAGGGATCTTGAGTTGTTTGCTGCCTTCTTTTTCTGCGAGAACTCGAACCTCTTCGGCGGGAAAATAAAATTCCAGAACTACACCAATCCCGATGATCATCAAAAGTGCGAAAAGGAAGATATATATTAATCCCTTGAAAAACTTTGCAGTAAACGAACTTTTTTTTGCCTCTTGAGCCGATGGATCGTTTTCTGCTTCGTCTGATGTATTTGTTTTGTTTTTTTTCATCCCACTTCTTAATTTTGGAGCAACGTTTTTAAGGTCTCTGCCACCGCCTCTGCATTTTCCCGGATGAATTCAATATCTAATTTATCCAAGGTGTCGGAAGGTTGGTGGTAATGCGGATTACGAAAAAATGCGGTGTCGGTGACCATCACTGCCGGGATTCCGGCATCCCAAAAGGGGGAATGGTCGCTCAATCTTACTTCGCTGAAGTTTTCTCCTGTACCGGGAACTACCAGGGTTTCAACCTTTAAAGATGGGACAGATAGTTTCATTCCTTCAGCCAGGCTTTGAGCTAACTGCGCTGAAGGTTCGTTGCCGACCACAGCAATAAAATCACCCGTGTCAGGATATTTTTTTGTGTCTACATATGGGGGATAGTCCTGGGAATGGGGTTCAGAATTTTTATATCCCAACATTTCCAGAGAAATCATGCCGGAGAAAGTCTCGTTTCTGGCGGAAGCATTTTTTATGAAATCGCAGGACCCGATGAATCCATATTCTTCTAAAGTGAAGGCGGCGAAAATGATGGGTGTGTGGATGGTTTGGTCGGCAAGACATCGAGCGATTTCCAAAAGTGCAGCAACAGCACTGGCGTTGTCGTCGGCTCCAGGGGTTCCTGGTTTGGTATCGTAATGGGCAGCTAGCACGAAGGACTTTTCTTCAGAATTATTTCCTTTTCCAAAAATATTAAAAGAACGACTGCCTTCGAAATCGACAGCATCTTCTGTTACGGATAAACCAAAAGTCTCGAATTGCTTTTTAATGTAGTGACGGGTTTTTTCAAGGTGGATCGGTTCCGTAAAAGGATTTCTTTCCCCTATTATAAATTGCAGATGCTCTTCTATATTTTTTTTCTGCGGTGTGAGCATGGTTTTAATGGGTTGTTACAAGGTTTGATTTCTAAGGATTATAGCAATAAAATATTCGGAATGGGCAGGTAGTGAAAGGTGGACGGGGAGGCATTTTCGCTGGTCATTTTCCTGCGGCATTAAGCAGTAGAAAATAGTTTACAATTCATGTTGAAAGTCATACCATGAGCCCATGTTAAAGGTAGAGTGTTATACATCCTCAAAGTTAAATGAAAGACCGGTAGCCTTCTCTTTAAGTAACAGCCGTTACAAGGTAGAAGAGATTATTGACCGTTGGTATGGGGAAGGTTCGCGTTATTTCAAGATTAAAGCCGACGACGATAATATATATCTCTTGAAATACGATGAGCGCAAGGATTGTTGGGAGTGGGTTTTTTACCAAAATCCTAAAATGTTGGATGCCTTGCCCGATCCGGATTTCAGCTCGCCGCAAGGTTCAGGGCGAGAGGTTGAAGACTTGGACAATATCCATCCTATAAATTGAACTTCAAAGAGCGGCCCGCTCATATATTTAATAAAAGATAGTTGCGGAATAAGATTTTATGAACCGATTGAACCCTGACGCGATCAACTCGCATGCAGGACAGCGTCGCAAAATGGTCGAAGAGCAATTAGGCGATCGAGGCATAAAAGATCTGCGCTTGCTCGAAGTAATGAGTCGGGTACCCCGCCATCTCTTTGCGCTCGATTCTTTACAGCATCGTGCCTATGGCGATACTCCTTTACCCATTGGTGAGAATCAAACCATTTCTCAACCCTATATCGTTGCGGCCATGACAGCAGCTTTGGGATTAAAAGGCGATGAGAGGGTATTGGAAATTGGCACCGGGTCGGGTTACCAAACGGCCGTGGTGGCTGAATTGGCTGCGCAGGTTTTTACTATCGAACGTATCAATGCTCTCTCGCGCAAAGCCCAACAAATTCTTGAGGGACTGGGTTACGCGAATATCGTTTTTAAAATGTTTGATGGAACTTATGGTTGGCCGGATCAGGCGCCGTTTGACGCCATCATGGTAACTGCCTCAGCAAAAGAAATTCCTGATGCCTTGATCAAACAATTGGGAGAGGGCGGCAGGCTGGTTGCGCCGGCTGGGGATACGGACAAACAAAAACTCATCCTTTTGACTAAAAAAGGCGATCGGGTGAGCAGGAAAGAAATTGGCGATTGCAAATTTGTCCCTCTGGTTGGAAAATACGGCTGGCCCGAAAAATAAGTCTGCTGGAAAGATGCTTTGTGAAAGCCGTCATTGCGAGGCGCTTGTTGCGACGAAGCAATCCAGAAAATTGGATCGCCACGCTCCCTTGAGGTCGCTTGCGATGACGAATAGAACGCCATGGATGGGATAGATATAAATAAATGAAATCGGTATTTTTTGGGGAGTATTAAAAGTGTTTTCTAGAATAATTCATAAAGGAAATTTTACACTCAGTTCTGGCGTCAAATCGTCTTATACCTACGAGTATGGAGACTTGACGGATTCTATGAATGAAGCTTATTGCGAAGTGCTGGTTAAAAAACTCCTGGAATGGCAAAAGCAGCATGGAAAGTTCGATGTGGTGGTGGGCTGCGAAACAGAAGGGATCCGAATTGGTCATCAACTTTCCAAGCTAATGAATTTGCCATTTCATATCATGCCGAAAAAAAGGTTGGACTACGCGCAGAATCCAGTTCCGGCTTATTCTGCGGATACACATTGGTTGATCGTGGATGACATCGCCACAACAGGACATTCTTTTATTCGCGCGGTGGATTATCTGGAAGTGGAAGAAAAACCAGAGACCATTACTTTTGCCTGTATGATCAAGCGCAACCCGGCTAATTTGGACTACTCTGCGGTTAAGGGTGACCCTGCAAAAGAACAAATGATGGTTTCAGATGAAAGAATGGATTTTATCGACAAGCGGTTGGTGTCTTTGTTCAACGAGGTTTGATCAGCTTTTCTTGATGAGGTAGTAGACCTCGCCCTTCTCATGGTAGTGGCCAGCCTTGGCTCCTGCTTTCTTACCCGTCCCAAAATATAGATCGGCGCGCGCCTTGCCCCGAATGGCACTTCCTGTGTCCTGATCAATGACAAACCGGGAGATAGGTTTCCAGGATTTTATTTTGTTGTTGGCATCAAGTACAGGTTGGCGCACTTTAACGAAGACCAGTCCGCCTGCCGGATAGATCGACTTGTCTGTGGCAATAGATCTTCCTCCTACCAGTTCTCCACCACCTGATCCGATGGCTCCTTCATTGCTGAGTGAGAAAAAGATATAGCGTTTGTTCTTGTTGAGATATTTGGCAATGTGTTGCGGATTATTGGCGAAATATTTTTTGATTCCCTGCATCGAACCTTGACCTGTTGTGATCACGCCATCGCGGATCATCAGTTTGCCGATGCCGTTATAGGAATATTTGTTGGAACCTTGATAGCGCACTCCCTGTCGGGTGCCATCGGGAAACTCAAGAACTCCGGACCCCTGGATATGCAGGAAGTAGCGTTCGAGTTCGTTTTCCAGCCAGGCGACTTCGAGTCCCCGATTATTTAGTGCGCCTTTCCGATCAATTTCCTCGCGGGTTAGGCTTCTCCAGTTTTCACCCGATTTTCTTTGGCGAATTTGTTTTATCCCAGAGTTGGATCCTACCAATCGAATCCCTTCCTGCCTTTTTACCATATGGAAATCTTTTCCCGGCATTTGGTAAATCGGAAATCGATAACGAGGTGAAGGAACCGGGCTTGCGGGAATGACGGGTCGGTAATAACCCGTGAAAAGAACTTTTTTGTCTTTGCCTTTGCCCACTCGAAGAAGCAAAAACTCTTCAGAAACTTTTTTGTCGAACTTTTCCTGAGGAAGGTTTTTGTTTAAAAGTTTTTGGAATGCTTCCAGAGTTTCTACGAGCCGACCGCGAGTTAGTGTGAAGTCCCCCAGGCGTACTGGCGAAGTCGGGTCTTGCTCAAACATTACCCCCAGTTGGTTGTCGATAGCCCGTTGCAGGGATGCAGAATCCATATCATCGGTAAAACCTTTTAAGTCTGCTATGGACTCCAAACTAGTTTGTATTTCTTCAGGGGCTGACTCCTTTTCTTTTGTTGATAGCCTGTCTTTTCGGTAATCGAATTTGTGGTCACGATTTTTTCCATATCTTTCGGGTTTATCTGGATAGAGGTCGGCAGTTCGGCTGGGTCCTTTGGTGGAGCATGAGGCGATTAAGAAAAATAATCCCAGAATCAATAGTTGTGGGATTTTCAGGCGAATATTGCAAAGAGAATTAAATTGTCTTTGGCTTAAGAACACAGGGGCCCCCTTGTGCGTTTAGAATGAACTCTATATTTATTATCGGAAAACTTGCATTAAATATTAGCCATGGCTTCGTTTGCCAATTGGTCGCAGCGTTCGTTTTCGGGGTGGCCGGCATGGCCTTTCACCCAGACCCAGGTAATTTTATGTTTTTTGCTCAGGCTATGAAGTTCCTGCCACAATTCTTTATTTTTTACGGGTTGCCGGGAGGCGGTCATCCAGCCTTTTTTTATCCAGCCATTGATCCATTCTGTCATCCCTTTTACCAGATACTGTGAGTCTGTGGTCAGGGTTACTTGATAAGGTTGACTCAATTCTTTTAAGGCCACAATGGCTGCCGTCATTTCCATGATGTTGTTGGTGGTTTGCGGATGGGATCCTTTTAGCTCCAGAACATTGCCCCCTCCTCGAATAATGCAACCATAGCCTCCGGGACCGGGATTCCCCTTGCATCCACCGTCTGTAAAAATTTCAACTGATTTCACAGGCCACGCCTGCAGGTTGTAGGTATCAACTTATTGCGGTAGACAGAGTTTTTCAGGCTTCTGGTAATGGACCTTATGACCTTCCATCATCGTTGGAAAAAGGCTTTCTGTTTCTTCTGGATCAGGAAAGATCCGATAACTGGTTGCTACTATAACATATTATTTTTATTGGAGAAATTTGAATTTGCTGCATTTGTAAAGAATCTCTTGATAGGCAGTATGGAAAGATATGATAGATTAGCTGGACCATATTTTTGTGGAGAGACCCAGTGAAAGAGAGTCCAAAAGAATCTGAGTTGGACAAAGAATCTATAGGTATGTCGTTTCAATGCATCGATGCCATTGAGATTAGTTTGTTCATTGAAAAAGAGGGTCTCGGCTTTTATGAAAAGGCCGCAAAAAATGTTTCGGATCCAAGGGTGAAGGACATGTTTTTGCGTTTGGCAGAGGAGGAAAGGGATCATATTCAAACTCTGCAAACCAAAGTCCAATTTTTACAACCTGCTATTTCTGGGAAAGGCAAAGCCCGGAAACGGGTGGACTCCTTTGTAGGTGAGGAAATCAAGGGGAAAATTTTTCCAGCGTCTGAATCAAAAACGGTGCAGAAATTTAAAAGTGATGTTGAAGCTCTGGATTATGGGATAGAATCGGAAAAACGTTCCATTGATATACTGAATCGATTACTGGAAATTGAGAAAAAACTGGATGTGAAAGCCATTTTTGCGCATTTGATGGTTGAAGAAAAAAAACATCTGGCACTCTTAGAAGACTTGAAGAAAAAGATTTAAATCGAAGGTGGATGGGATTTCCAATTGCTCCCGCTTCTTGGTGTTGGGGGGTATGCAGGAATTGCTAAGAAAAACCACTCCTTATCCCTTGAAAAACAGGCTATTAAAGCGCTAAATTGGGGTGTGAAATCCTTACTTTGTGAGCTAGAAGGTGATGTCTCAGGCATTTTGCTGTAGTTAATCTGAATTGGACGATATACTGAAAAATATAAGATAGGAAAAGGCCTAAACATTTTAATTATTAAGGTTTGACAACATTTTGGGGCTGGTTTATTATTAGTCTCTTTTTCTTCACATTTAACTTAAAGACTAAGGATTTTAGAATGAGCAACTACGAGGTCAAAGCTGGCCCGGAGGCGTTTTTACCTCCTGCTGCAGCAACAATGGGAAACGTTTTACCTGATCCGGGTGAAGCACATATTGGCGGTAAAGTTGTGCCTGAGGATGAGGCATATGAAATGGCAGCTAGAAAGATTTTAGCGGCCAAGGTTCCAACTATTTTTCCAGGACCATTGGTGCTGTGGAAATGGACCGATCATGTGGCTGAAAAAGCCAAAGCTCTCCGTGAGCTGGCGAATGAAGTTCCCATGCGATTGATCCCCATGGCTGACTACAGACCTAAATATCCGAAGATTATTCAGGAATATGAGATCAATCCCAACCATCCCAATCTGACGATTTGGCATAACAAAATTGACGTATGTATCTTTATAGGTGTGCATTGCCATATGGCTAATTTGTCTCTAAAGATAATTCGGGGCGGCACGAGTTGTTATACAATAGCAATGTGTGCCATGGCGGGGCATGAAGACGCTTGTCTTTCTTTCCGTGACGCAGACCTGAATATGATAGAGAAACTCAAAGCTAAGATTATACAGTTGAAATCGGAGGGCGTAGAATCTCAGGCTGAACCTTTTACCCAATTTGTAATGGGTCGGTCCGGGGCTATTAACCCTTAGTAAATATATTAACAAGACCTACAATTATTTTTTGATCATTTCAAAGCACTCTTTATACGGGAGTTAATTTTATGAATAAACAAGTTGAGCTTAAAGATAGAAAAATCATAGCTTCGAAACATGTGAAGCTAGGCCAAAAAAACCAGAAAGGCCAAACCTATACAGATGTCAATGATATCTTCTATAAAGCAAAACAAACACCCAGCTTCCTGACAGGGAGTGAAGTGATTCGTGCTGCCATCAAGGTTGCCAGCGTAGGAACTTCGGTTGCCTATCCAATCACTCCCCAGAGTGAAGCGGCCGCTTTGATCGGTGAGCTTTTTGCTGAAGGTTATTTGGATGAGTATTTCCGTGGCGAAAGTGAATTTGCGGTTATGGGCCAATGTGCCGGAGCAGCTTTTGGCGGCCACCGTGTTTTTACCACTACGGCCGGTCCGGGAACTTTGCGGGCTATGGAAAATTTCCCAATGTGGGCGGGGTCTCGATTGCCCATTCAGGTTTGTGTTACGTGTCGGGGGGTTAATTCTCCTCTGAGTATTCAACCGGATACTTTGGAAATGCATTATCTGCTTGAGACGGGTATGCTGGTTTGGCACGCAGAAACCGCTCAAGATTTATTTGATTTTATTTTGAAGGGTTTTATTGTTGCAGAGCAACCAGATGTGCACGTTCCCATTGCGGTATGTTGTGACGGCTTCTTCGTGACTCATACCAAAGACACGGTTGAGCTTCCGCCGGATGATATATGCCTGACCCCCTATGATCCGTACAGAAATCCGCAACCCGTTATGGATATGGAAACCGCACCGATCCGTATGATGCGCGACCCGTTTGTTATGAAATCCAATTACATCAGTTATGCCACCCACGCCTCCTGGCAACAGGAAATCAAGGCGGCGGTTGAGCGTTCCCGCAAGCACACTATCCCGCTGTTGGACGGTCTGATCGATGAAGAAAACATCGATCGGGAAATTCTTGTGGTTAGCTCTGGAACGGCTGTTTCGCAGAGCCGCGAAGCAATCCGACTTCTTGAAGAAGAAGGTATCAAAGTGGGACTGGTTAAAATTAAAACCATCCGTCCTTTCCCGTATGAGGAAGTTCGGCAAGCGACCAAAAACGCGAAGCATATTTTTGTTCCCGAGTTTAATGTCGCCGGATGGCTGGCCCGTGAAATCAAAGCCAACATCCCGGATAATGAAAGAGTTTATGTTGGACCGCATGTTGCAGGTGGTATGACCATGCCTTCCGAAGTGATTGTTGAAGAGATCAAAAAGCATTTGGGAATGGAGGTCGCTGCTCGAGGGACCCTTGGTTAGACCTAATAAAATTAATTAAGTTTTTCCCATACGGGAATAAAATTTAAAGGGGAATTTATGAGTAAGGAAAAGATAGTTTTATGTGAAGATTTGGCTGATATCATGCCGCCGGAATATCAGGAGTTGGTTGAAACAGCCACCTTTGGTAATCAGGACCGCGGCTGGAAGGACATTGGTTCTTCTAAGGAGTTAATCGAGCAGCATTCTTTATGTGCGGGCTGTCCAGAGTCCATCGCTTTCCGTTATATTTTGGCCAGTCTACCGGCTCCGGAAGATACGGTATTTGTGGGTTCCACGGGTTGTACCAGTCTGGTTTTTCCGCATGTTGCCGTACATAACATCCATTCTTTGTTTGGCAATCAGAATGCCATCGCCTCAGGTTTGAAACGGACCTTGAAAAGTCGCTTTCCTGATGTTGAAAAAGATGTAGTGGTTCTTGCCGGTGACGGTGCTACGGTTGATATTGGCTTGGATATGACCATGCAGTCCTGGTTCCGTCAGGAAAAATTCACCACCATTTGTTTTGACAATGAACTCTATGCGAACACCGGTGGACAGGAAAGTGGATTGATGCAAAAAGGCTTCGTAGCCAAAATGGCTCCTAAAGGTAAGAACTTTGAAAAAGTTCGTTTGCCGGAAATTGCCCGTGAAGCGGGTTGTGCTTATGTAGCTTTATTGACAGTCAGTAAGCCAAACCGAGTTGAGCAGGCGATCAAAAACGCTATTTATGTAGCCCGTGAAGTGGGACCCACCTTTGTTCAACTTTATACTCCGTGTATTCTTGAGATTGGTAAACAGAGTATGGAAGGCCTAGATGAAATGAAAGAATCCGAAGCTATTGGGGGTCGGTTTGTTCAGAAGGAATACATTACTGATGAAGCCCAGAAACTTCTGGATTCAATCAAAGAAGAAACCAAGGCTAGAAAAAAAGCGGCTAAAGCAGCAAAAAAGCCGGTTAACGCTTAAGAAATAGGAGTAGAAAAACTATGAGCAGGATGAATATCCGTATTTCCGGTTTGGGTGGTCAAGGAGCAGTAACGGCTGCGCATCTTTTGGCTATGGCAGCAAACAAAGATGGAAAGTTTTCCATTTCAAATCCCTTCTTTGGTGCTGAAAAGCGTATGGCACCTGCAGAAAGTTATGCCAGGATTGGAACGGAACGTATTTATGACCGAGGTGAATTGGTTTTCCCGGACGTCATTATGGTGTTCCACCCTCAGGTTATTACTATGCAAAAGAGCTATACCGCTCCGTTTTACTCTGGTATTAAAGAAAACGGGTTAGTCATTATAAACACGAGTGATGACCTGCTTACTGACGAGGATCACAAGCGTTTGGAAGATATTAATGTTTCTGTGCTCAATCACGATGCCACTAAACTCGCCTTGGAAATCGGGAAAACCGAGCTTTCAACCAATATGGCGATGATCGGTGCCTGTGCCGGGGTGACAAAGATTGTTAGCCTGGAGGCTTTGGATGGTGCCTTGCAGGATCGGTTTGGAAAAAGATATGTTGCGTCAGGGGGTACTGCTACACTTGACGAAGCAATTAAAAAGAAATATGCCAAGAAAGAAATGTTGCTCAAGGCTAATATGGATTGTATTACCGAATCCTATAAAATGTCTATAGAGTGGGCAGAAAAACAAGATTTGAAATTGGTTACTGTTTAAGTTAGGTGGGATGCAGTCCGTCGGTTATGTGTTTTAACCTTTTTTATATGAGGAGAGTCTTCGAGTGTATAACGTAGCGTGGGTAGATAATGAAAAATGTATCGCGGAAAAAGGTTGCCGACTGTGCATCATGTATTGTCCCGAATCCGATTGTATTATGCTGGATGAAAAGACGACTAAGGCTATTGTCATCGAGCCTCGGTGCAAGGGCTGTGACTTATGCAAAGTGGTCTGTAGTACTCATAATGCTATCACCATGTTTCCTGTGGACCCGACTACTGGCAAGGTTATTATGGGTGGACAAGAATCTGAAACAGCTGGGCTGGGTCAGGCATATTCTGGTTAATTGACCTTAAAGATTTAATAGCCTATGACCTTAATGGTCATAGGCTATTTTTTTTTGCCGCAAGCGGGTGTATTATTTAGAACTTTGGCTTATTTCCATCATCTAATCTATGTGGGTCTTGGTTTTAAACGTCATAAATTATGCAAAGGAACTTGTGAATGGTTGATACGTTTCAGAAAGAAGTGCAGTGCACTCTTTGTCCCGATACTTTTGAGCCATTGATTGAACCCGAAGAGGATAAAAGTGCCTACCCCATTTATTGTTCGAGTTGTTCCAACTATGTCAACGTGTCACGCGCTAACCCTGTGAGGGTAGCCTTTCGAGAAGTTATAGGTCTTAAAAAAGAAGCGCTGGCACTGGCTTTTCAGAGTGTTTTAGCTCCCTGCTTTTGTGGAGGTGAATTCAATCACGATTCTGGAAAAAGATGCCCTGACTGTCTTTATAAAATTGAAAGAGAAGCTAAAAAATCGGGTACGGATGTGGAACCAGAATTCAGGTGCCCCTGGAACATTACGGAGCTTAAAAAGTTTGAAGCCAAGTTTTTTGAATATATCTTTCAGAAGGTCGAATCGAAGGAAGAAAACCTTCAGCAATTGATTGAAAAATTTGAAGCCGGCGAAATCGATGCCGAAACTTATATGGAAGGTTTGGAATCTTTGCGTTTTAGAGAATCTGCCCAGGTAGCTGTGATTCAAGCCTGGGCCATGATATTGGGCCCGAAGGCGGCATTTCGAGCTGCGGAAGAACATGAGCTTGTTGAAAGGTACGGTAGCCGAATACTGGTTAGTATTGCAGATGCTCTGGAAATCAGCGAAGGTAAATCGGTGCTGGCCACTTTGACGAATGAAATGAAAAACTGGGACGGCCCCGTGGAGAGGGAACTGAATACCTTCATTGCCAAAATCGGTGGCGGATTCTAGCCAGCGTGACGCTGGACCCATCTGGACAAAGCTCGTATGGCGAACGAGCCCCTCAAGCCTTTTTCTATGAGAATGTTGAATTACTCTCCGACGGGAGTGGGCGCGCGTGTTATCTTCCGTTCCTCAAACTTCATATCCTGCAGAGGTAGCCTTCCTCCTCTAGCCTGAAAAACGCTTTACGATCTGTTGCACAGAAGACAGATAAGAGCTACCGAAAAGGTTCAGGTGGTTTAATAGGTGGTACAGATTGTATATATCTTTTCTTTCCTGATAGCCGGGATTCATTGGAAAAGCTTCATTGTAAGCATCGTAAAACCTTTGAGGCAGCCTGCCAAACAGCTCGGTCATAGCAATGTCTGCCTCACGAAGCCCATAGTAAACCGCCGGATCAAAAATGCAGGGATTGCCTTGGGAATCTGGAAAATAGTTTCCCGACCAAAGATCACCATGTATCAGAGCGGGTCTTTGTCCCGAGATATTTAAAAAATCCTTTAAATTGTCGCAAAGTGAATCGAGTTTTTTGTCCGTAGAGACAGGAAGCAATCCCGCTTTGCGCGCAAGCTCCCTTTGGAAGTCAATTCTTTGTTTCCGAAAAAAAATGATCCCGTCCTTTTCAAGATCGTTTTTCTGTGGTGTGCTGCCTATATAGTTATCATGATCCAACCCAAAGTGATTCTGACTCATGCGGTGAAGCTCTGCTAAAGCCCGGGCGAGTCGATCAGCAAATTTGTTGTCTTCTGCAGAATTTTCTATGTACTCCATTAAAAGGAAAGTAGGTCGAGAGCCTGATTGAAGGGCAATGGGTTTGGGGATCTTTGGTCCGCTTTTAGCCTGCGCAAGAAGCCGAAGGCCCTTCACTTCTGCTAAAAAAAAATTGGTCGGGGGATTCGAATTTTGCTTCATGAAAACCCGTTCCCCATTGGTCAACTTAAGTACCTGGGTTTGATTGATGCTTCCACCACTTGTTGCGAAAGAGGACTCCACTTTCGCCCCATATAGGGGTTCCAGCAATTTATTTAATTCATCTTTCACGGATCGAGTTTTGTTTTCAATTGCTCCAGAATTTTTGGGCAAGCTCTTTCAACCATTTCGTAGACGAGCTCAAATCCTCGATCCCCACCATAATAAGGATCAGGGACTTCCAGATCGCCATTGTTTTCCGGATCAAAAGATCGAAACAAAAATAGTTTGTCGCGGATTTCTGTCAACGGCCGCATCGCCTTTAAGGTTTCGAGGTTGCTATGGTCCATAGCCAATACCATATCCATTTGTTTAAAGTCGTGTGCTTGAAAATGACGAGCCCGACTATTGAGGGAAACGCCATGTTTTTGAGCCGTGTCCTGCATTCTTTCATCAGGAGGTTCGCCAACATGCCATCCACTAACCCCGGCTGAACTGATCAGAATGGATTTTTCCAGTCCTTCCTGTTTTACAAGGGATTCCATTACCCCTTGGGCCAACGGGGAACGGCAAATATTTCCATGACATACAAAGCAAACGTTTAATGTTTTGTTCATTTATTGATTTACCAGAATTTTGTGTTTAATATATGCCAACATTTATATCATATTTATGAATTTTCATTTGTCCATCAGGGTTTTTTTTAGGGGTATTTTACTTTGATTCCACGCTACACGCTTCCCGAAATGGCTTCCATATGGGAGCCCAAAAACAAATTTAAAATCTGGTTAAAAGTTGAGGTTCTCGCATGTGAAGCATTGGCAAAGCGCGGTGAGATACCCAAATCGGCTTTGAAAGATATTCAGGAGAAATCCGATTTCAAAGTAGAACGAATCGATGAAATTGAAAGAGAGGTCAAGCACGATGTCATTGCCTTTCTCACATGTGTGGCAGAATATGTGGGCGACTCGGCCCGCTATATGCACTTGGGGATGACCTCTTCAGATGTGCTGGACACGGCATTAGCAGTACAGTTGAAGCAGGCCTCTAACCTTATATTAAAGGAATTGAAAGCCTTCCAGGGCGCTTTAAAAGCCCAGGCTTTGAAGCATAAAATGACCCCTACGATGGGTCGCTCTCATGGAATCCATGCAGAACCTCTTACTTTTGGGTTAAAGGTTGCCAATTGGTATGAAGAGGTGGGGCGTAATATTGAACGGGTTAAGCGCGCCCGGCAAAGTATTTCTTACGGTCAAATTTCAGGTGCGGTGGGAACATTTGCTTGTATACACCCTGCGGTGGAAGAGTATGTTTGCTCTAAGTTAGGACTGAAACCGGCTCCGGTTTCCACTCAAATTATTCAGCGAGACCGGCACGCAGAATTTTTCACCACGTTAGCGATTGTTGCGGGAACCATCGATAAAATCGCAACAGAAATTCGACATCTTCAAAGGACAGAAGTTCTTGAGGCAGAAGAATTTTTTTCGAGTGGGCAAAAGGGGTCTTCAGCGATGCCTCATAAAAGGAACCCCGTGGTGTCGGAACAAATGTCTGGCTTGGCACGTATCGTCCGGTCAAATGCTTTTGCAGCATTGGAAAATATGCCCCTCTGGCACGAAAGGGATATCAGTCATTCTTCAGTAGAGCGGGTTATTGGACCGGATAGTACGATTCTTATTCATTATATGTTAAGAAAAATGACGAATATGATGGAACGTTTGATTGTTTATCCGGAAAACATGATGCGTAACCTGGAAAAAACCGAGGGTCTGATTTTTTCTCAGAGTGTATTGTTGGCGTTGGTAGATAAGGGAATCGCCCGTGAGGAAGCATATAAATTGGTGCAGAAGAACGCGATGCAATCCTGGACCAAGGGTAAAAACTTTTTAGCGTTGCTTAAAAAAGATAAAAAAATTAGTGCGCTGTTGAAAAAAAATGAAATTGAAAAGATTTTTAATTTGAAAGCTCAATTTAAGAATATAGACATAATTTTTAAACGGATATTTAAAAAATAAAGAGATCATCATGGAAAAACTGGAAAAGCTTTACGAAGGCAAGGCAAAAATTTTATACAAAACCTCAGATCCTGATTTGTTGATTCAGTATTTTAAAGACGATGCCTCCGCATTTGACGGGAAAAAAAAGGGAACGATTGTCGATAAAGGGGTAATGAACAACCATATGTCCAGCCGGATTTTCGAGTATCTGGAAGAGAATGGGGTGAAAACTCATTTCGTAGAAACCCTCAATGACCGGGAAATGCTGGTAAAAAGTTTGGAGATCATTCCTGTAGAAGTGGTGCTTAGAAATGTCGCCGCTGGCAGCTTGTGTAAACGGTTGGGAGTTGAAGAAGGACGGGAATTTACAGAACAACCCATTCTTGAATTCTTCTATAAGAGCGATCCGTTAGGTGACCCCATGATCAACGAATGCCATGTGGATATCTTTGGTTGGGCCACTAAAGAAGAGGTAGAGATTTTGAAGACGGAAGGACTCAAAATCAATAAACTGATGGTGGAGTTTTTTAAAGAACGAAACATACGGTTGGTCGATTTCAAGGTGGAGTTTGGTCGGCATAAGGGGGGAGTCCTCTTAGGCGATGAAATCAGCCCAGACGGGTGTCGGCTATGGGATTGGGAAACCAACGAGAAAATGGACAAAGACCGATTCCGGTTCAACCTGGGAAGCGTTGAAGAAAAATACCAGGAAGTCTACGACCTCATCTGCACTCACTCCCCGTGAGGGGAAATAGGTCAGAACGTTTCAGGGCGAACTGTTACCCTTGCGCTTCTAGACACTAGCGAGAGGTTTTAAATCACCCCAGCCCCTCTTTAAAAAGAGGGGTTCATAAAAGCTCCCCCTTCTGCGAAGGGGGTTGGGGGGATTTGCTATTCTGCTCTCAAAGTTAAGCATTCAGCAAACTTGCCGTCCATATTGGGGCGATCTGTAGTCAAACAGCGACTTCGTGATATCCTCTTCCAAAAATTTCGTGCTCGTTCACGGGTAGACCCCTTCATTGTTCAATTTTCCAGGATAGTCTTCGTAAAAGACGCGGCTTCCGTCATTGCGAATCGCCGAAGGCGATGTGGCAATCTAGGACATGTTGAGGAACTTGCATCCAAGGAGCGACTGGACCACTTCACTTCACCTAGCCTCCAATATAGATGCAATATAATCCTTTCACAAAAGCATAAAATAATATGCCCCCCGCTATTACCCCGGTACTCACTGAGAATGGCAGCGTAACAACCCAATTTTGCCTAACCCTCTAGCTATTTCTGCTGATTTTTCTTTATGCTCTAATATCTTTTGAGGGAATTGAATGGAATCGATAACAGTTTGGGTTAGAGAAACAAAAATTTTCCCATTTATATACATTTTATAAATTTCAAATAGAACAAAGGAGACCACTGAAAGGAAAATAAAGGATGCTGACCAGAAAATTTGTTCTTTTAATAAATGTTCCTTAGTCAGACTCCAAAGCCCAAAAAAGCTTGCATACCCACCAACGATAACTAGGTTGGTATATGCCATTGCATTACTCATAGAGTGGGTTATTAGTTCTTTTTGTCTCTCGAATATAAGATTATCTCTTTCTTCATTGTCCATATTTATTTCTCCATGTTTTAAAGCAGGGGTTAGTAGGGGAGTTGGGGGCAGGTCTACTCTTGACGACAAGTTATTTTTACGAACGGAAGGAAATATTAGCCGCCTATAGTAAAAGGCTTTATTGTGTTTTGTTGCTTTACGGGCATCGACCTATTATACCCCTACGGGGCATGAATTCTAAGGAGGGGGATATCACACCCACCGTACCCTTTCAGGGCACAAAAGCTTAGGAAAAATATCATGGGCGTGGCCCGGCTAGATGTCTTTACACTCCATTTTTTCGAGGGGTTGTGCCTGGCATTCGATGGATTCGGTCATGCCGTTTGCCACCGCGCCGCAAGCCGTGCTGATGCCTGTCATGATGGTATCTTGTTTTTCCATCCCTTTCACTTTTTGGCAAACAATCTGATCTTTGTATTTGATACAAACTTCGCATTGGTATTTATTGCCTGTCCAAAGCAGATCAATAGAAACGCTCGCGACCAAAAGTAAAAAAGCGATGGTTATAAGTGCGCCTTTGTTCATGTTTAATTTTAAATGGGAGTGGATTCTGGAACGCTGGCTTCCTGTGGGATAAAATAATTTTCCCGATAAAAGACCAACTCTTGCAGGGATTCCCGAATGTCTATCATTGCAACATGTTCCTGACTTTTTTTAGGGAATTTGGGGCCGGTGGGATACCAACGATTGACCAACTCTTTAATTGACGTTACATCAATGCTTCGGTAATGAAAATATTCATGCATTCCACGCATATATTTATGCAAAAATTTCCGGTCTTGATGAATCGAATTTCCGCATAAAGGGGATGTTCCCTTCGGACAATATTTTTTAATAAAATCCAATGTCCTTTTCTCTGCTTCGGCTTCGCTGATCAGGGATTGCTGAACCCTTTTTACCAGGCCGGACGCATTATGGTGTTTGGTATTCCATTCATCCATCTTTTCGAGTATCTCGTCGCGCTGGTGGATGGCGATGCAGGGCCCCTCTTCTAAAATATTCAATTCGCTGTCTGTAATGAGAGTGGCAATTTCGATGAGGACCTCTTTTTCTACATCGAGGCCAGTCATCTCGCAGTCCATCCAAACCAGATTGTATTTTGATTTCTTTCCCATTTTTATCTTTCTAACCGCAACCCTTCTAAACAAGGAAGGGTATGCGAGGTAAATTATTTTCTTGCCTTACAGGGCAATTAAAATATTCCCTGGACGCAAAACATCAAAGATATCCTGTGCAATAAAGCTCAGATTGTAGCTCAAATGACCTGAAATATGAACCTTTGTTTCGTTGAGTTTATGGCAATATTATTTTCGATCACTTTCCTTAACTGATTAAATAATAGGGCGTTATATTTTTTGGAATGCCTGGGGTAGAAAAACAAAAGGGGAACAGACGATGTCTGTTCCCCAAATGTGGAGGATATGGGGGAAGAACTTGGCCTTGGTACCAAACCCGTACCCCCAGAAAGGAGGAGAAAAAGTACTATAGCGATTATATAAAACTAAAATTAAAACAATATTAACTTTGTATTAAAAATTTTTAATAAAAGGGGGGGTGAAAAGCTACGGTGGATTTTATAAAGAATCTTTTCGAAGGTGTGAAGTTTCAATCGGTTTGGAGAATGCTTTCAAAATCCAGAACGGAGCTTTCAAAAGTGTCTTGAACGCGCTTCAGATTATTCTCCAGCCAAAGGTTAGCGAATTTTGGGGGAAATCGGGCGAAATCTTTTATCTGGCGTATTGCCAGACGGCAATCCCGGTACCAGGAAATATTTTTGTTGGCCTTGAAAATTTTCATGGCATCCTTGAATTCCGCAATAGCGAGATCTGGTTTTTCATCTCCAAAATAAGCAAAGGCAAGGCCCACTTTCCCCAATGCTTCTTCTGGTTTGAGTTCAATCGTTTTTTTGAAAGCAGATATGGCCTGGGAATACTTTTTAATGGCACCGGAAGCATTAGCAAAACTGAACCAGGATTCGTATTGTTGCGGGTGGTTTTCTGTAAGCGCCTGGGAAACCTCAACAGCACGATTCAGGTTGCCCAGTTTGGTATGGGTCCTTGAGATTTTCAGCCCAGCAAAAAGCCTGATATTTGCTGGCGAGCCAATCTGCAGTTTTTCCCAATGTTTGATAGCGTCCTCATAAAAGCCATCTTTGTCGAGTTCCAGCGCTTTTTTTAGAGAAGCTTTATAGGTCTCCGCCCCAGAATGAGGAGCAATTGCCAAGCTGATCATGGCAAATAAAATCAGCAATGGTGTTACTCTCGACAATTGTTGTTTTTTAAATTTCATAATAAAGATCAATCATTAAGTTTTTATTTCATCTGGTAAAAAGACGGATTCCCCATTTATAAGTGGGATAAGAGCCTTAGTGAATGTGTTTATGAAATGATCCTGATGGTTCATTATTTCAGCCACATCATTGGGACGCAAATAAAAAACATTGGACGCTGTTCCTTGATGCGTATGCAGAACTGCTTTCTGGCACTCCATATTGGCGTCCGACAGGACTTTGGCCTCCATCATAAATGTGCCGGGCAAATTATGAGTTGCAAGTTTTACTGAGCGTCCAATGGTTTTCATCTTTAATTTGACATTTTGAAAACGTGTTCCTTCTATTTTTTTACCATATGTTCTACCGTTAAAAATGGACCGCAGGGTTTGTTTTTCAATAAAAATACGATGCAGGTCCTCCTGAATTCGTTCTTGGATAAAATAGAAATCACCATAATCTATAGGGTCGCCTGAAGCATTAATCACTTTGAAGACATCGAAAACTTTGTCTTTCATGGTTTGAATATTGGCTTGTACTATGTCGAGTTGATTGAAGGCCAGAACTGCAGACACTTTATGCAGAAAACCTTGAGTGTCCTGAGTGCAAACAATCAAGTCTGAGGGTTGTCCTGGATTAAAAAGCATTTCGGCCATAAACGGTTTTTTTGACTGGCTGAATTTGTAGTAAAACTCCAGTTGTGATTGCAACTCGCGAGGCAACCGCACCATTTTTAAAAATTCAAGTTTAATGGAGTTTGGAACGCTTTCACGTCTTTTATGGTGCAGGGTATATTGATAGAACAGTTTCAGTTGTTCGATTTGTGTTTGAGACATATCCATTTTGGTTCCACCCCGATCAGCATGGGTAAGCAACACCAGCATTTTAAGTCTTTACTTGTCATGATCGACTAAATCGAGAACCATGTCATAAGTGTCATCTGCTTCCGGGTCCAGTAACATAAGGTCGTAAAGGGTCAGATGCTTTTCGACAAGGAAGGCAACATCTTCCACTCTTTTGGGTTTGTTGCCATAGCCCAGGTTTTCCAGGATTTTGGGAATCAATCGAGCTCCTACCAGTTCCTCATTTTGCTCTCCTACTTTGACACCCTTGCCGATATCGTGGAGCAAAACAGCAAGTTTGAGAGCGGTTTTGTCTCTTTGCGAATGATAGAGTTCTGCAAGAAAGGGGTCTGCGGTTTTCCTGAACTCCAATCCATTCAAGGCATCCAACGCTGAAAGAATGTGAACATCGGTAGGGAATTTGTGGACATAGATGTCTTGAAGCAAGCCACGAAGATTTTTGAATTCTGGAATCAAAAAGTTTTCAAGTATTCCGAATTCATGCAAGAGACGAAGTGCTTTTGAAAAATATTTTCCTCGAATAATACGTTGAAAACAATTTTGGATTTCTAAATGGGATGCATCGTCTGTAAAAATAGGATAGGCCTGATCGACATGCTGCTCAATGGCCCGGGTCACTTCATAAGAAAGATAATAATTTCTTTCTGCTACCCATATAAAGACTTTAAAAAACCAGAGAGTGTTATTGGAAAATAAATCATCAGGGTCCTTTTCAAAAAATATCTGGTTTTGGGTGTTTAAGGAGAAATACTCAGAAAGGTTTTTTTGTTTTTTGGTATCTGCGGCCATGCTTTCCCAGTAGAGATTACGGCTGAACCGTTTGAGTGGATACACTGCCTCAAAAAAATATTCATGGAAAAATGCCCTTACCTTATAACCCATTGACTCTGCTATTTTTTCTCTTACTTCATAGCTCATCACATCTCTATGGGCCCCTTGTTGTATGGTGTGTAAGAGCAGGCGTACCTTGGATAAAAAGTTGAGGCCCTTTTGCATGCTTTTGAACGCGAGTGGACTGATTAAATTTTTAGCGAATAAGTCGTTTAATAATTCGAACTGATTGGTCTTTTCAAATTTTCGAATTATCCGTACGGAAGCGAGAGCCCAGTATAATCTCTGCAACTCCTCCTTTATATCGGGTTCTTGTTTGAAAACGGTATTTTGAACTTCATAAAAACCGCCGTGACTTAAACAGTGCTTGATGACCTCATCTTGATGCAAAAGGCTTTCAGTTTTAATGGAGCTTTTAAATTCTTTGTAGACATAAATATTTCCTGTAACAAAACGGTGTTCGAGTAGGGCAAGAAATTGCGCTATGTTTTCCTGGTCAAGCTCTTTGTCAAATGATTCGTTTTCGGTGTAACAGGAGTTGCCCGAAGAAGGGAAAATATCCTGAAAAACAAAAATGTATTCAAAATGACGGATGATTTCTTCAGCGTATTTTTTTTCCTCATCTTCCAAAGAAAATTGGGAAACAATTTGGATATCTACATCCGACCGAAAATACATTTCCTCCCGCCCATAACCTCCACGAGCTAGAATGACTAGAGGAACAGTTTCCAGCGCTAAATTCTGTTTATTCTGTTGATTGAATAACCCTATTGCGGAGGCAAAGGCTGCTTGTACAATCGTGTCGACCAATGCCGTTTGCTTGAGCAGGATAAGATGAGAGTTGTCTGATTTAAGGCATTCTTTTTTGAGAAGCTCAGTTTCATGGTGGACAAACTCCAAGGCGCGATTTTTAAAATCCAAATAATATTTTTGAGGATTTATATCGTCTGCATCAGCAAATAATTCTGACTGGTCAAGAGTGGATATTTTTTCCTGAAGTGATTGCCGATAGGATTCGGAAAGATTGCGATTGGCTAAATAGAGTTCATTCATTCTGGGTTATGCGCAAAGTTCGAAGCAGATGAATCTGCCTCGGAAATAAAAAAAGCCAGATTTAGAATAAACCCAAAAGCTTAGAAATTCAAGGGGTTAGGGAGGGTTGTTTTTGGGAGGCGAATTACAGGGTACGCCCCATTAGTTCTGCAAAGGGTCGCAGGTTTTTCATGAGCCGGGAAAATTTAGAAGGCTTCAGGGATTGCGGTCCATCGGAAAATGCTTTCACCGGGTCTGGATGAACTTCGATGATCAACCCATCTGCCCCGGCAGCGATGGAAGCGCGGGACATGGATTCCACCATGTCCCAATGTCCCGTTGCGTGGCTGGGATCAATGACAACGGGCAAATGGGTTTCTTTTTTAAGAACCGGTATGCAGCTGATATCAAGTGTATTGCGAGTGGCTGTTTCAAAAGTCCGGATGCCTCTCTCACAAAGGATCACATTGCTATTCCCTTCCGACAAAACATACTCAGCTGACATTAGAAATTCTTTTATGGTGTTCATCATGCCGCGCTTTAAAAGAATTGGCTTATTCACCCGGCCCAATTCTTTTAATAAAGAAAAATTCTGCATATTTCTGGCACCGACTTGCAGTATGTCGGCATATTTTATGACCAGTTCTATTTCCCTTGGATTCATGATTTCGGTGACGACGGGAAGTCCCGAAGCTACTTTTGCCTCGGCCAGTAATTTCAGCCCATCTTCTTCCATGCCCTGGAAACTATAAGGTGAGGTGCGAGGCTTGTAAGCGCCACCCCGCAGAAAATTTGCTCCGGCTTCTTTTACCAATTTAGCCGTTGTGCAAATCTGGTCTTTACTTTCTACGGAACAGGGTCCAGCCATGATGGCAATTTCTTGACCTCCGACCGAAACGCCATCTGCTTGAATGACTGAGTTAGCGGATTTTACTTCCCGGCTTGCCAACTTATAAGGCTTCAAGATGGGGAAGACGCTTTCCACTCCAGCCATCGTTTCGATGGATTGCAATCTGTCTTTGCCTCGTTCATCGCCAACAGCACCAATTACTTTGCGTTCGACCCCGGCTATCTCATGTGGAGTGTACCCAAGTTCCTCAATCGTTTTTTCTACTTGCTCAATTTGCTCGGGGGTGGCACTCGGGGACATTACGATAATCATAAAAAGGCCTTAAGTTCGATTTGTTTGAGACATTATAACACCTTAGAAAAAGGAAGTAGAAGTTTTTGATAAAGCGATAAAATCAAATAACCATTTTTCATCCCATCAAACCTGGACCATTAAGCGTGTTTATTTTTACTATCTCGCTAACAGGTCGTCTGGAAGATCGAGGGCGCGGATCTTCTTTCCTGTAACCAAGGGTCAGCAGCATTACGGGAATATGAGAAGCGTCGAGCTCTAAAATTTTGGAAACCGCTCTAGGATCAAATCCGATCATCGGGCAGGTGTCCCATCCTCTATTGACAGCTCCGAACATAAGGGTCATTGCAGCTAGAGAAGCACTTCGAATCGCCTCGTCTCTTTGCAATTGTTCCTTATTTTCGTAAAAACCTTGAATCATGGGAAGAACTTTCTCTTGTATTTTCGGGTCGACATCCTGGTAAATAACGGGGGCATCTTCAAAGGCGTTTAATTTTCCGCAAACTGCTACCAAAAATGAGCAGGTTAGAACATGTTCTTGCCCCCAGGCCGCATCCTTTATTTGTTTTTTGATTCCATCGCTTTTCACAGCTATAAATTTCCAATGCTGCAAATTAAATGAGCTGGGGCTCAATACCACTTCCTGCATTAAACTATCCAGTTCAGAATCGCCTATAGTTTTATCGGTCCGGTATGATTTGACAGATTGGCGTTGTTGAATCGTTTTTGAAAATTCCATTTTAATTCTCTCTAATTTCTATTAAAAAAAACGTTTAGTAATAAGATCGTCCGCAGAAAATTTCCCTCCGCCACTAATAATTAGGGGAAGACATAAAGCAATTGCCAAAAGATGATATTCAAAGCCTTCACCCGCTTGTTGTCCCGACCAGTTCATGAAGAATCCATTGGCGGCGTGCGACATGACAATAGCTCCACCCATGATCATTAGTATCCCAGCTGCGCAAAACCGGGTTAGAAATCCAGTTATCAAACCCAACGCGCCCAGGGATTCTCCTAAAATTACTAAAATGGCGATGAATAGAGGAACTCCCAGCTTGTCTGTGAAGAACCCAAGAGTTCCTTCGAGTCCATAGCCACCGAACCAACCCAAAAGTTTTTGGGCACCGTGAGGAAACATAACCACTCCAAGCAACACTCGAATAATAAGGTTGTTAATGTCTTCATCCGTTTGAAAAAATGCTTTCATAATATTTTCCTCTTTATCGGTTTCGGTACAAGGAGTAGTCAACTTGCGCAGGTATTTGAATGGCGGCAAAGCGGAAAGGGGATTCTGCCTGGATAGAGATTTCCCCATCTTGCTTGGCGTGAATCAATGCAAAGGCTTTTTTGCTGACATAATGTTTTGTGCCGGTTTGCGTATCGAACAAAATTCCTTTTCCTGAAATAACTACAAATGCCAGAGTTTTACCCTGATCGAGTTTGGCTTGAAATATGCGCCCATCTTCCATTGAGATATCTTTCATTGTTACTTCAGATTCAAGAAAGATCGGCGATTTTTTCCCAAGGATCGTTTTAGTCGTTGTTCCATCCTTTTTTTCGATAATAAAATCTTCATGCTTATAATCATTGTAGGTAGGTTGAAAATGAAGAGCTTTTTGAACACCGGGGTCAAACCAGATTTGGAAAAAATCATTGAACTCCCCGACCGTTTCTTCTTCATGGGAAATTCCTGAGCCCGCCTGCATGACTTGGGCGCCGCCCGCTTGTACTCGACTGCGGTTTCCAAGTGTATCGTAATGTCCGATCTCCCCTTCAAGGGCGTAGCTCATTATTTCAAAGGCCTGGTGAGGATGAAGGCCAATTTTCCCGTACCCTTTAGCAGTCGCCCACGCCCAATAGAACAAGGGTCCCAAGTTTTTAATTGCGGGACCCTCATGAGGAAATCCAATCGGCTTGATTTCAGTGATCCGACCCCCATCGAATTGACCCACTGCCTGAGCTTCGGGAGGATAAATTTTGATTTCAAGTGACGTTCCATTTTTTATCATGGCTATATTCCTAATTTAGAAAAATTTATTTCCAGTTGGTGGCCATCGGGATCACGAAAATAAATCGATACGCTTTCACCCCAATCCCGGGGCTCTCCATCCAAAATTACGCCATCCTCCTTAAGGCTGTTCTGAATGGAATCGAATTGGTCGTAAGGCGCACCAAAAGCGAAATGCAGGTAACCGTCGTCGGTCATGGTTTTATGCGCTGTCTCCAAATCCAAATCGGGAGATTCGAATAAAGCGATAGCTACATTACCGGTATCCACTTCAATATGTTTTAAGCCCGCCTGGGTTTCAGTTCTGTGGATTACTGAAAAACCGAGTGTCTGTGTGTAAAATTCTTCTGCCCGTTTCATGTCTTTTACATTTAAAGCAAGATGATCCAAGCCATTTAGTTTGATTCCTGTTGTCGTATCCATTTTATTTTCCTAAGTTCGAGTTATTATGTTCTGCCCTTATCAATAGCATGGATTGTGCCAAAAATAGTATCGGGTATAACCTATTATTTTAAAAAGGTTTATTGGTATTTATAGGGAGCCGGCTTATCTGCTCAATTACGTTATTATCTGAATTAAGTAGTATAAATACTCATTTCCGTATATTATATTGCTTTTAGGTTTGAGTTTTTGAATGAGGTTAAAAATGGCTAAAGATATAAGAAAAGAAAGAACACTGGAACTGGCTCGATTCACCATCCAGTGTTCGGCAGATGTGATCATTTTTCACGATTCAGAGGGGATTATTTTAAAGGCGAATGATTCTGCCTGCAAACACTTGGGGTATTCAGAAGATGAGTTGATAGGTCTCACCATTCAGGATATCGATCCTGAATCAAACAAAAAAACATGGAGACAATTTTGGAAAGAGATTAGAAGAGAAAAAAATGTTTCCTTCGAAGCTCGTAATCAAACGAAAAACGGTGAATTAATTCCGATGGAAATCTCCGTAAATTTTGTGGAATTTGATGGTAAAGAGTATGCGGTTGGTTTTGGCCGGGATATCTCGGCACGAAAGAAAATGGAAGAAGAAAAAGCATGCGCTTTTAATGAAATTCTACGTTTGAGAAAACAATTAGAGTTGGAGAATGAATATTTAACCGAAGAAGTAGAGGAGCTTCAATCCTTTGGCGGGATCATCGGTCAAAGTCCTTCCCTGCAAAACATTTTGCAGCAAATAGACATGGTAGCGACCACGGATGCCAATGTATTGATTACTGGAGAATCGGGTACGGGTAAAGAGCTCATTGCCAATGAAATTCACAAGCGTAGCACGAGATCAAACAGGCCTCTAATCCGGGTAAATTGTGCATCCATTCCCAGGGAGCTATATGAAAGTGAGTTTTTTGGCCATGTGAAAGGTGCTTTTACAGGTGCCATCAAAGACAGGGTGGGAAGGTTTGAATTAGCTGATGGAGGGACATTGTTTCTGGACGAAGTCGGCGAAATTCCATTGGATCTGCAAAGCAAATTACTTCGAGTTTTGCAGGAAGGAACCTTCGAGCGTGTGGGAGATGAAAAAACCCTAAAGGCTAATGTCAGGGTTATTGCAGCAACGAATAAAAACTTAAAAAATGAGGTGTCTAAAGGAAATTTCCGTGAAGATTTGTTTTATCGCCTCAATGTTTTTCCTCTGGAGGTATCTCCTTTAAGGGAGAGGAAAGTGGATATCCCGTTGCTGGCTATTCACTTTTTAAAACGAGCCGAGAAAAAATTCAATCGGGATGGAATAAAGCTTACAAAAGGCAATCTTGTTCAAATGGAAAATTATGCATGGCCTGGAAATATACGTGAGTTGCAGAATGTGATTGAGAGAGCGGTGATCATTTCCACTTCCGGGAGGTTGAGCCTGGACTTGCCAGATAGCCCCAGTAACAAAAAATTACCAAAGCAGACAAATTCAAATAAAGAAATTCCGATGCAAGGTAGGGTGTCGACATTTTCTGAGATCAAACTGTTTGAACTTGAAAATATATTAAAAGCTCTGAATCAAACCAGTTGGAAAATTTTTGGGGTGGGAGGTGCTGCGGAACTGCTAGGGGTTCCTCCCACCACCCTCACTACCAGAATTCAAAGATTAGGCCTGAAGAAGTTTAAGCCAGCATAAAATTAGTCAATTAAAAAATAGAGATACGCCCTTTTAATTTTCTTTCAAGATATTGTTTATTTTTTGCGACTCCAGGATTTTCGGGTTTCCCTTAGCAAGTTTTCGAGCTTGCTTAAAGTGTTTGATAGCTCTTTCCTTTTTATTTTCGTTCCAAAGTGCAAGCCCCAGATTAAAATGAATTTCTCCTGAAGTTGGGTCTGCTAAGTTTGCCTGGTTAAATTGCAAAAGGGCATCAAAATTTCTTCCTGCTAAAAAATGTTCAATTCCTATGTCATTTCGCATTTTAGCAGAAGGTTCCGCACCGACGCGCATAGTCAATGGGTCTTCGCCGATATTGGAGCAACTGGCTGTAAATAGTAAGACCGCCAGAAAAAATTTTAAAATTCTATGGGGGGTGAAATTAAGGCTCATTATTAAAATTACAATGAATACTGTAAAGCGCGTAATGGATTCAAAAATAGAGGATTAATATATTTCACTCATATTCAGAAAACTAATTCTGTTCGCTAATTATTAGTTAATCTATACTAAACTATATTTTGAATTAGAGGGTTAATTTTAACGGCAACCTCTAAAGTCTTGTAGTTTTTTTAGTTTTGAAATTTATGAATTCAGCCAGATAGACAAAAGTGTTTTTATTAATAGGATTCTCTAAATGAATAAGTTGACTGAAATTTTAATGGTGCAACTCGTTATTTTATTATTCTCCTCGGTTGCTTTGCATGCTCAGGATTTAACTGAAATTTTCGCTATTGGTGAGAAGGCTTTTTCTCAGGGCAAGTACCTTATCGCAGAAAAAAACTTTGGTCAGGTTCTTAAAAAAGATCCGGATAACTTTAAGGTTCTCCGTGCTCAAGCGGATACAAAAATAAAGCTGAAAAAATTTCAAGAGGCAGAAGACCTTTTGAATAAAATTCTTGCCATGCCCGAATCCAGAGGGAGAAATATCGTGGTGTTTAAAAAAGGGGAACCCGAAGGTCGGAAAGCGGAGCTTGTCGATGAGACGGTGATGGCCATTGATGAGTCAGGTGAAGTCGATGCGGACATCAGCCAATTTGTAAAGGAGGATGCATTAGGCCCGGTTCCTCATTTTCGGGTTTTCATTATGAGCACAGGGAAAATGGAATTGTTGCCAAAGAGCAGGTATCGAATCAAGTATCACGGAATTCCAACGGCTACACGCGAACTGGTGACTAGACTAAAAGCGAAGGTTCAAAAAATGGCAATCTCGACCAACCGGGAAAAACCGGAAGAGGAACTGGTTGTTATAAATGAAGGCTGTTTCCAAATGGGAAGCGATTCTGGAAACTCGGATGAAAGGCCCATCCACAAAGTATGTTTGTCTTCTTATAAAATTGGAAAGTATGAAGTAAAGCAAAAATTTTTTCAAAGTGTAATGGGCGTTAATCCCTCTCAATTTCCCGGGGCAGAACTTCCTGTTGACAGTGTTGCATGGGAAGACGCACGGGATTATTGCAAAAAACAGGGGTATCGTTTGCCGACAGAAGCCGAGTGGGAGTTTGCCGCGCGCGGTGGGACGAAAAGTGAATACCATTGGGGAAATGAGGTGAGCGGGAAAGAAGGAAATTTTTGTGATAGCGAATGCGATTTGAATTCCAGAGATGCTAGCAAGAACGATGGCTTTAAAAATACTGCACCCGTAGGTTCCTTCCCCCCCAATGCATTTGGACTTTATGACATGGCCGGGAACGTAAGTGAATGGGTCTTTGACTGGATGCCTGTTAATGAAAATTATTATTTAATGAGTCCTGAAAAAAACCCTAGAGGTTCTCGTCCCGAACTCAACGCCTGTAGCGGGGTAGATTGTGTTGGTTCTTTTTCAATAACGCAAAAAGTGAATCGGGGAGGTAGCTGGAATAAAAAAGCTTCGGAAATGAGATCAGCTAATCGAATGAATTCCCATTTTCAATTGCAATCGGATGGGACCGGGTTCAGATGTGTTGCAAACACAGATTAGAACGCGATTCAATTATATTAGTTTTGATCTGAATACAATCAGCTTTTCTTCTGTCATTTCGATCATGGTGGGCAGAATTCCACCGACGCCGAGACCGGAAGATTTTCTTCCTGCAAATGGCATCCAGTCAACCCGGAATGCAGTGTGGTCGTTTATCATTACGGCTGCTGCATTCAAGTCCTTAGCCGATTCTAAAGCGGCATCGATATCCTTTGTAAAAACTGCAGCCTGAAATGAGAAGGGAACGTCATTGGCAAGTTTTATAGCTTCTTCCCTGTTCTTATAGGAATAAATATTGATAACCGGGCCAAAGATTTCACATTGGGAGACATTTGTATCATAAGGGGGATTCAGAATAACGGTTGGTTCATAGCAGGTTTTTCCAATTTTGTTGCCGCCGGTTAAAATTTTTCCGCCAGCCGCTTTAGCTTCTACTACCCATTTGTGGATACGTTCCACTTCCCCTTCCTGAATCAAAGGCCCAACCTCTGTTTTTTCATCGACCGGATCACCAACCACTAATTTTTCTGCAATAGCTACCAGTTTGTTGGAGAAACTTTTGACGATATCTTCGTGCACAAATACGCGTTGCACTGAAACGCATACCTGCCCGGCATGATAAAATCCGCCCTTCGCCAACAAAGGCAATGCATCATCGATATCTGCATCAGGTTCAACAATTACGGGTGCGGCACCACCATGTTCCAATGCGCAACGTGCGCCTTCAGCCAATTTGGATCTTAAGCCCCAACCCACTTTCCCGGAACCAATGAAAGTAAGGAATGAGACTCTTGGATCGGTGGCAATTTTTTCGGCCAGGGATCCTTTGCAGATAATAACTTGTACCCATTCTTCTGGTAGGCCAGCTTCGTAAAGACAGTTGACGAGATTCAAACAGGATAGGGGGGTTGTGCGTGCAGGCTTCACAATCACCGGGCAACCCACGGCTACTCCCGGTATAACTTGATGGACAATTAAATTGAAAGGGTGATTGAAAGCACTGATTGCGGCAACGACACCAATGGGTTCACGGGTAGTGAATGCCATTCGATTCATTGATGAGGTTGTTAGGTTCATGGGAATCTCATGACCTGTGAGTTGGCCGATTGAATTTGCAGCTTCTCGAATTCCCTGCACTGCCCGTGCAAGTTCGATTCGGGAATCGATCAAGGGTTTTCCGCCTTCTTCGGCAGACTGTCGGGCATATTCTTCAGCCCTGGCTTCAACCAGATCGGCTGTTTTATTCAGGATGGCAATTCTCTCCGGCGTGGGTATTGATTTTTTATGTTCCAAATCATGGGCAGTAGCCAAGGCTTGTTCTATACGAGCCTCATCATCCATGTCTATTTCTTTTATTAAATGTCCATCGTAGGGTGATTGGACTTTTAGTTTCTCAGTCATTGGAGCATCCTTTTTTATATGGCAATCATAAAATACAGGTTTTGGATTTTAATTCTTCAATCAATACTTTTTCATTTTCCGAATAGTCGACCGGAATCTCTACAAGATGAACTCCTGATTCATTTAGGCAGTCGTTGAGCAAAGTGGGCAATTGGTCACTGGATTGAACACGATGCCCCTTTGCTCCGTAGGCCTCAGCATATTTTACAAAATCAGGATTTCCATAATCCAGTCCGAAATTTTGAAACCCCATTCCCGCCTGTTTCCATTTGATCATTCCATAAGAATCATCGCGAAGAATGACCACAACCAGATCCATTTTTAATCGGACTGCGGTTTCCAGCTCCTGTGAGTTCATCATAAAACCACCATCTCCGCAAATGGCCATTACTTTTCGATCGGGATGGACTATTTTAGCTCCCATTGCCGAGGGAAGACCTGCACCCATTGTAGCCAGAGCGTTATCCAGCAAAACGGTGTTGGATTGGTAGGCCTTGTAATTTCTGGCAAACCAGATTTTATATACCCCATTGTCCAAAGCAATGATTCCATCATCAGGCATTGCCTTCCTGACTTCGGCCACTAAATGTTGTGGGATGATGGGAAAACGTGTGTCGTCACTACCTTCTTTTACATGTGCTTCTACTTCTTCTTTGACACGTTGGAAATATGTGCCTTCCCAGTTTTCACATTTTTCAACCTTATTTGCCAACCGATCGATGCTGTCGGCAATGTCTCCCACTACGTTCAGTTGAGGAAAATAGATTTCATCTACTTTGGCGGAAAAATAATTTACATGAATTACTTTTGTTCCCCCTGGAGACATGAAAAAGGGAGGTTTTTCGATTACATCGTGGCCGACGTTGATAATTAAATCTGCGCGATCAATGGCACAGTGTAAGTAGTCATCTGCTGAAAGAGCGGCTGTTCCAAGAAAGGTTGGAAGTTTTTCATCAACAACGCCCTTTCCCATTTGTGTGTCAAAAAAATACAGCCCAGTTTTATCTATCAGTTTTTTCAGTGCTTCGCAGGTGCGGTTTCTATTGGCTCCGGCACCGATCAGAAGCAGTGGCATTTTTGCTTGGCGAATCATCTCGCAGGCTTTATCGATGGTTTTCTCGTCAGCCTGGGGACGACGGAAGTAAGCAGGATCATAAGGTTGGGTGTCACATTCTTCCGCGGCAATGTCTTCTGGCAATTCAAGGTGAACGGCACCTGGGCGTTCCTCTCTTGCCAGCCGCATCGCTTCATGTACCAGTACGGGAATATTGTTGCCATGTACAATTTGTTTGCTAAATTTTGTTAATGGTCTCATCATCTCGACGACATCAATAATTTGAAATTGTCCCTGTTTACTTTTCTTGATGGGTTTTTGTCCGGAGATCATGAGTATAGGCATTGCCCCAAGCTGTGCATAGGCTCCCGAGGTTACAAAATTAGTAACACCCGGCCCCAGGGTTGAAAGGCAGACACCCACCTTTCCTGTCAGTCTTCCATAAGTCGCAGCCATGAACCCGGCTGCTTGTTCATGGCGGGTTAGAATCAATTTGATTTTAGATTCCCGAAGTGACTCCAGAAAATCGAGGTTTTCTTCACCTGGAATTCCAAAAATAAACTCGACTCCCTCGTGTTCGAGAGTACGTACAAATAAATCGGATGCCTTCATATAGCCATCTCCTCTCCGCACATTTAAAATTTTTGTGATGGAATGTTGAATTTACTTTATTAGTAGCGGGTCTTCAACTTTAATGAACTTTAAAATCAAATTATAGTCGCGTGAGCTGGAGATTAATTACAGGAAAGTTTGGATGGAAGCCTCGTTTTAAAAGAAAAAGCCCTGATGAAAAAACATCAGGGCTTTTGTGTGTTTCTTATAAGGAGGTGTTTATTTCCCCTGGCGAATCACTTTTGGGTTTTTATCTCCTTCTACGACCAAGTGACCAATCGCACCTTTTGCTACGCGATAGATGCTATGATCGACAAGAGCATAAGCTCCTGGCGCGTCGACTTTAAATTCAACAATGGTAGCTCCCGCGGAAGGCACCAAAGTTGTTTGAATATTTTTTCCAGTGGCACCGCCAATTCCCCCATCGTTATAAACCTTGTCAAAAATTTCACCAATAATATGAAAAGATGAAATACTGTTTGGGCCAATATTGCCGAAATAAATACGAACGGTTTCACCTACTTTAGCTTTCAATGCATTGTCACCGAGTAACCCGCCTTCTTTACCATTAAAGACAACATGAGAAGCGTGTTCATCGAGTCCCTTTTGGATGTCGAAAGAGGCAACGCCATTCTCAGGCTCAGAGGCGAAAAACTCGCTTTCCATGACATAGTATTCGCGGTCCACCTTTGGAAGTCCGCCTTCCGGCTCCACCAAAACCAGTCCATACATGCCGTTGGAGATATGGTCGACAATGGAACCCGCTGCGCAATGGTAAATAAAAAGTCCGGCTGCCTTGGCCTTAAAGGTGAAGATCTTCTCTTGGCCGGGATCCACTGTAGTGAAAGCTGCACCTCCACCAGGTCCATTAACGGCATGGATATCAATATTGTGCGGTTGGGTATTGCCTTTGGCATTGGAAAGATGGAATTCAATGCTGTCTCCTACACGGAGTCTTGCCATGGGGCCCGGAACGGTTCCGCCAAAACTCCAAAAAGCATATTTCACATCTTCTGTTAAATTCCCAACATATTCCTTGGCTTGCAAGTTGATTACCACTGTTTCCGCTTGGCTTCGTTTGATGGAAGGTGGAACATTGGGGGCCGTTGTTAGTTTTGCCACTTCAGCAAAAGCCATGGCTCCGTTTAGATATCCGGCCACAAGAAATAAGGGCAATACCTTAAAGGTTTTCTTCAGGTTTAAAATAGTCATTGTCTAAACTCCTTGTTAATATGGAACTGGTATTTTTAAAGTGGATAGAAAACTTAATATGATCCCTAAATTTTCCTTGAAAAATAATTAAAGGGATAAAACTATATTTATATCTACTATTGCAATTAATATAAAACCTGATAAAATAGATGTCAAGGTCTTTTTATCTTTTATTGGTGATTTTATGATATCTCAAACTTCAGAATACGCTCTCCGCGCAGTGGTGTGTTTAGCGCAAAATCCTGACAAACCACACACAACGGCAGAGATCGCCCGATTAACCAAGGTACCCGAACACTATTTATCCAAGGTTCTACTGATGCTTGCAAAGCATGAAGTGGTTTATTCGAAAAAGGGACTGCACGGGGGATACATGTTGGCGCATTTGCCAGAAGATTTACCCTTGTTAAATGTGATCAATGCAGTCGACCCAATCAAGCATATAAAAAGCTGTCCATTGAAGTTAAAAACGCATGGAACCAACCTTTGTCGATTGCATAAAAGGTTGAATGACTCCATAGATTTGATTGAGGAAATGTTCCGTACCTCCACAGTGGGGACAATTTTAAGTGACCCGACAAAAAGTATTCCGCTTTGTGAATCCAACAGTAAATAGTCCGTCATACTCCCTTTGGTCGGGATGTATAGTGCGAAAAATTTCCCCCCATAATTCCACGTCCAATTTCACGCCTGTTAATTAAATTGCTGTTATTCCTATATATCTAGGAATAGGGAAAACGTATGAAATTTCGAAGGTTATTTGCTCCGAGTGAATAATTTTCTATCCGTTCCAAAAAAAATTAGCAGCTAAACAAATAGAATCAAAAGGTTGAGTAGGGTTGAAACATTTTGATGATACAATGAGCGAATAATCCTTTTGTCACTCAGAAACCGTTTTTTAACGAACAATTGTTCTTTTTTTTATTATGACTTCTGAAACCGCGCCAAATAGTTTTCGTCCGATAAATATTGAGTTTTTGGCAAAAGGAACGGGCGAGGCATTTGACATTTTTTTACAATCAGACTCTGAAACCTTTGTGAAGTTTGCCAGCACCGACCCAAAACATCAGGATAAAGTTTTGCGCTTGTTGGAAGAAGGCGAGATCGATCAAGAATTTTATATTAAGGAAGAAGACTTATTTAAATACTACCAATATGCCACGCAATCATTACGTGGCGTTATGAATAATCCAAACGTTCCACTGGAAACCAAAACTAAAAAAGTATATGAAGTGTCCAAAGGAGTAATGAATGAATTTTTCAGTTACAATGCTTCCTCAAAAATCCTTGAATCTTCAGAAGAGGTTATGGGAATGATGGAAGATTGTCTTTCCACGGCCGATGCCGGGTTTGCTGGGATTTCACAAATTACCAGTAAGGACTATTATACCCACACCCATAGCGTGAATGTCGGGTTGTATTGCATGACCTTTGGCACCAAAGTAGGATTGCCTAAAGATGATGTGAAGCAACTTGGGCTCGGGGGCATGCTTCATGATGTAGGAAAATCCAAGATAGATACTTCCCTGATAAACAAAAACGGTAAATTGAATGACGAGGAATTTGAGCAGATGAAATCTCACTCGCCCATGGGCGAGGAGATGTTGACCGCCATGTGTTGTTATAAAGATATAGTTATTTCCATGGCAGGGCAGCACCACGAAAAATTTAAGGGAGGAGGGTACCCACAGGGTCTTTCAGGAGATGAAATATCGATGCATGCCCGGATTTGTAAAATAATGGATGTTTATGATGCCCTGACAACCCGCAGATCTTATAAGAAAGCTCTGAATTCTATGGAAACTTTGACCATTATGACCAAACAAATGGCAAGCGACTTTGATCCCAAACTCCTGGAGTTATTTATCAAGGTGATGGGGCCATCCATGGTTTAGTTTCCAGACAATTTTTTATTTTATGTTAGATCATTATATTGGACACGCAGCAATAATCTTACCTGCAGATAAATATTAGGAAATATTTTAATGGATGAATATTCCAAATATATAGCAAAAGCGCAAAACTATACAGATACCCTTCATGACCTCTATATGAAGGCACTAAAACTAAATCCGTTTGAGGTTCTTTGTACTCTATTAAGAGTGGATGCCGCAGAAGATTTGGATTGGGAATTTTATGAAGATTCCCGAAAGGCTTTTGAAGAGGGCGAGGGATTAGAAAATATCCAGATTAATGATAAGTCGGAGAATAGAGGGGAATTGACCTTGTATTGCCATAAGGTGGAATTGACAGCTCCGCAAGAAATACTTGCAAATATTTTAAGAACGATATTGCATAAGGATTATCTTGTAAAGCCATTCGGTTGTTTGGGTAGGCCCACAAGTGGCCTTACTTTTTCTTGGATCGGTCCAACAGCATTGGAAAAGTTTGATGTGTTGAAACGGCAATCGGTTGAGGCTGGTGAAACCAAGTTATCGGAATGCATCGATCAGTTCTTTGACGAAAACCTGCGGAGAGTTATTACCGATTCTAATTATGAAATAAAAGATGGATTTTTTAAATGGATCGAAGGGGGTAAGCCGCAACAAAAATCTAAAGAAAGGGTAGACGAGACTATTACTAATTGTCTTGCATTTTATTCGGCTTTTTTGGTCAACCACAACCACTTTAAAATGATGTTTTGTGAAATGCCTCGATTTCATAAATGGCCGGATTATCAGGTTCTCGAGATATTGTCCCACGAAAAAACAGGTCTATATGGTTTTATTATTCATTTCCCCAACGGAACAAGATCGGAATTTTCTCACAGTGAAGATGGTGTAACTTCAAAAAATATTTTTCATAACCCCGATGGTTCTATTCAGTTCAATTCCGGCTTTCACGAGACTGAAGAAGAAATATGGAAGATAAACGGAGAAGAGGTGTTGGATTGGCAGGAATTTTCTAACGCTACCTGATGAGAAAAGCTATTAATTGACCAAGAATCGTCCTTGTATAATAAAGGACCTTTCAGTACGTGTTAGGGAGATGACCGTCTATCGCGGCTTTATTCAAACGGTGTCGTATTTCCAATACATAGTGTTCCCAGGAAATTCTTCTTTACTTTTCTGTCAAAAACTTCATCATCTGATACGTCCCATATTCCCATAGCATCCATGAAAAATTTTTTAGAAGCCGTATTTTCTGATGCAGAGGAATTGACTAGTAAATTTGCTTCCAAGTTTCGCACTGCTAAGGGTCCAACATTCTTGGTCGCAATTTTTTCTGCCAAGGTTTTCGTGTTAGCCTCAAGTAGGAATTCCAGAGGCTGCCCAACTAAATCTTCAGGGTTATGTCCCAAAAACTGGAAAGAGGGATTGGCGAATGTGATTTTTCTATCTGTATCCAGTTTGAGTATCAGTTGGGGGATTCTATTTACAATATTTCGATAAAGGTTTTCATTTGCAATCAATTCTCTTTGGAATTTTCTAATCCGTAATTGGTTGCTGATACGGGAAATAACCTCAGCGGCTCTAAATGGTTTGGTAATGTAGTCAACCGCACCCACTGAAAACCCTTTCACCACATTTGCTGATTCTGTGAAAGCAGTAATAAAAATTACTGGAATGTCTTTAAATCGGTCATCAGATTTCAAACGATTGCAAATTTCAAAGCCATCCGTATCTGGAAGACCAATATCCAGTAGAATCAAATCGGGGCAAAATTCAGGAACCATATCAAACCCTTTTAAACCTTCGTAGGCCACTGCAGTTTCCAGCTTATGCTTTGCCACTATTCTGGAAAGCAGGTTTGCATTGTCAACCATATCTTCGATGATTAATACGCGCATCCCAGCAAATTCATATTTCTCTGACATCAAAGACTCCTGTGTGAAAATATGATTTATCAATGTAATTTTAATATTTTAAATTGTCAAACTACTAATAGAGGTACTATGAAATAAAAGTATTCTTATAAGAAATAAAATGGAGTAAAAAAGGTTTACGGAATTTACCGTAAACCTTTTAGTGGGTTGTGTTTTTTAGGGGAGAAACTACATGGTGGCCCCCGGCATATATATGGTTCCATCGGGGGTTTGGTGGGTGTGAATTTCTCCTCCAAGCCCGAGTGCTTCAGAGGCCTGTTTTGCTTCTTCCGGTGTTTTATAAATATGATCCATAATGTTGCTGCTATTTCCTGATCCTTCTTCCTGGCGCTGTTTTCCACCTGAGCCTTCTTCTCTATGACCTCCAGAACCTTCCCTTTTGCCTGGATGTTGACCTTGTGCAATCAGCTTTACGGCTTCATCCAGCTGAGAAAAAAACCTGGGTTTTTGTGTGTAACCCTCAATGCGGCCGATTTCTTTTTCTTCTTTTGGGTCCCAGATCAGAAAAGTGGGTGTTCCAAGAATCTCGCCTACGCGCCCTTCGTCCAGAGCCTTTGCCAACCATTCCGGAAAACGATTCCCTTTTACGGGAACAATCTTTACAGGAAGGTTTATCATCTGAGAACTGGATGAATACTCGGGAAGAACTTCTTCTTGCCATCGTTTAGAGTTTTTGGATTTTTCGCCACTGAGGACGAGAAGTTCCTGAGCGGAACCGATACCAACAAAAAATGTAAAAGTTAAAGCAGTAAGGATGAACATCAATTTTTTCACAGTAGACACCTTCAGTTTGGAGAGGTATTAAATTTTATGAATACCAATATTTAACCATAAAAATATTATGGCGTCATCACCGGTGTTTTATTGGGAAATTAAGGGTGATGCCGCCCATCACATCTCCTATCTTGAAATCCTTCTTTGGACTATTTGGATGGTTGTTATGGCAATTCACACAGCCGGGGGTAGAAGCAATATCTGCATAGATGGCTTGGAAATACTTTCTATGGCCAACTTGAGTTTGCTGGGTAAATGGACGAATGGGATGGACCTCAACATTTTCCAGTCCGCGTGCTTCGAACTCATTGGCGGGTCTGTTTTGTAAGTTTATTGGGAAATGACTGATCAACCAAAAACTCAAACCCAATTCACCACCTTGTATTAAATCAGCGGTATTTAATAAAAACTGCGCTGGAAGCATGATGGATTTACTATCAGCCCAGTTCTCTTTTGTTGCTAGAACATTTTCATTTACAAGACGGTTGACGATGTGCTTTGCGTAGATGGCTCTATCGGATTTTAGGACAGAATGAATGTAGTCGGCCACCACTTCTGGAGCCAGTAAAAACTTATCATCTACATTTTTTTCGGATCGTTTTGCTAGAGGGAGGTCGATGATGATTCCTCCCAGAACATCGCCTTTTATGAAGTCGGTTTTTGGGCTATTCGGATGCTGGTTGTGACAGGAAACGCAGGAATTCGAAACTGCTTTATCTGGATAGATGGCTTCAAAATACCAACGTCCATCACGGGGAACGATCCAGGTAAAAGGATTTTCCGGATTTTTGGCAACTTCTTCCAAACCAAGTTTTTCACTTGCAGTTCCAGGGGAATTGTTTTTATTGATTGGCCAAAGACTCAAAAGGCGATACTTCATACCAATTCCGCGAGAATTGGAAAATTGGGAAGACATGGCAAGAAACTGGGCTGGCAAGGGCAGAGTCTTTTCCTGCTCCCAATTTTCAGTAGCCGTTAAAACATTTTGTTCGCTTAAATGCTCGACTATATGTTCGGAGTAAGTCGTTCTACCCGCTTCGATTACTGCATGTATGAGGTCGGCAGCCATTGCTGCAGGTATGCCAGATTTTTGTTTTTGTCCCATGACCGGTGTGGGAAAAACAAGGATGAAAACTACTAGAAGCGAAATGATGCGAAAAGATAAAATGTTCATGGAAGTTACCCTCCCTGATTGTTGACTTCTTACATAACAATATAAGCCTTTGAGAATAACAATCAACGGGGAATGGAAATTAAACCAGGCGTTTTTTTTCTTCTATCCTCCGTTCTCTTTGTCTTCGGTCCTTCTGTCTGCTTTCCCTTCGAGCGCGTCTGTCCTTCATCTCAGCACTTAAAGATTTTAGATCCAGAGGATTATCTTGCCTGCGATCGTTGTTTTGCCGTCTATCACTTGCCCGACGGCCCTCATTTTGCTCATCTACATTTCTACGGTCTGAAACCATTTTTTACCTGTATTCGTTTCTTGAAGTAAGATTAATTTTAGACTATTAATCTAATTTAAAAATTTTGCAATAAATTATTTATATTCTTCATTAAGTTAGGGAATTTTTATAAAAGGGGAAAATGGAGGTGGTTATAGACAGAAGGAAAAGAAGCCCAATTTAAGGGTCGCTTCCTTCTTAAATGCCCCAACCTTGTCAGCATGGCGCCGACCTCAAAACACCAAAGAAGGAAGCGAGCCTATCTTTGGAGAAGATAGTTTCTTAACGGCAGTAGTTGGAAAAAGTTAAAGGGGGAGTGTCAGAAAAGAGGTGTCGCGCGAATTTTAGTTGCCAAACAGGGCGATGGCAAATGAAACCGCCGAATAGATCACACAAAAGACACAGGCAAAAAAAGGCTTTTTTGATATTTGCGATAGTTTATTCATATTCCAATTATAGTCCATTCCCAAAATTTCCACAATGTTGGCGGTTCAGTCTAAAATTTTACCCAAATTTAAAGCGATTTTCCGCACCAATTTAGGGTCGTTGGTCACAATGCCATCCACCCCTAAATGAATCAGGCATCTTATTTTCTTCTCATCATTAAAGGTCCAGCTAATAATTTTAATATAATTGCTCGTACTTCTTTTGTAGTTGTCACGAATTTTAAAATCCAGAGTTAGGATGAATTTATAGATATCCCATAGGTTTGGAGTCGAAGAATCAGAAGCCTGGCTTTGAACAGGAAATCCAATGCTGGCTGTCTGGTTTTTAAATTCCATAGCATTGGGAACAGTAGTGTAGGCGTGGTAATTTATGATTTTAGCAGAGGGAATTTCCCGATCAAAAGAAAATGAAAGTTCCTTAAAGGAATTTCTGATACGACTTAAAATTTCTAAATGCGGAGTTAATAGTACAAATCGAAAATGGGGTGCAGGAGAAATAGTTTTCATAGTTCGCCTTATTTCTTGAAACATTTTTGAGGCTAGAAGATTTTCATCTGCGGGAATTTTTATTTTAAACAGCACCAATTTGAGTTTGCTCTGTTGGGTTGCCCATTTCATAAAATCATGCAGGGTGGGTATCTTTATATGGAGTTTTTCATGGGTGATTCCATTTTCATATCCATAGTGATCTGTAAATTCCACATAATTCAGTTTGCTGATTTCATTTCGCTTTCCTGATTTTGAGAAATGCGGATCGATGGGCTTGAATTTTTCAAAGCGTGTTGGGAAGTTGTTTTTCCTTGAGCGATCCAGATCCCAATCCTGCCAGAGAACGATTTTTCCATCTCGGGTAATAGATAAATCGATGGCCAGAGAATTGGCTCCATCCACGTCCAGAGCTTCCTGAAAGGCGGGAAGGGTGTTTTCTGGGAATTTACTAGTTGAGCCCCGTTGCGAAATGACTGAAAAATGGTCGGAGGGATAAAGAGAGCCCATTCTAACCGGGCACTTTGCCATGCTGTCGGCGAAGCTCCCCGTTATAACGATGAGAAGCGTCAATAAGCCCACGCATAATTTAGCTTCCAGTTTCATTTTGCGCCTTATTTGGAGTTAGCCAGTAATAAATCCGACAATATCCAGTCATCCCCTCTCAGTTTTACCACCCTTTAACCTCTCCAATAGCACTATTTACCCTTTTTCAGCTTATTTTAAAGAGAAAATGAGAATTTAAGCAAGATTGGCATGGTGGTTGCATTTACTAGTAGATAATTACTAAACGTCAATCTTTTGAAAGGTAAATCCAATGATTTCAACCAATAGAAAGCAGAACTCAAAATCCAAAGGTCTCAAAAACTCTGAAGTAACCGGTAAAAATTGCTCTACCAAGACAAAATCAATGAGCCCAATAGCAAAACTGATGGCAACTTTTTACGGAATTGACTCAAAATAAATTCAATAAAAGGAAGAAATATGTCTACAACTTTGGACCAAATTGCTGGAGCCAAAAAAACTAAAAAATCTAAGCAGTATGGTACCGAACTTGAAAAAAAGTTGCTGGTGGATAATCTTAGAGTGGCTGTAGAAATTTATGGAAAGGATCGTTTACGGAAGGAATTCAAAATAAAAACAAAGTAAAAAGTTACCAAGCAGTTTCCTATGCGCTTTTTGAAAAGGCCGTTGGCTTAATTTTATATGGTATCTCTCCTGCAAAAATAAAAATCCTAAAAATAGCTGGTAAGGTAAAAGGGATTCCTTGCCCGTCTATTCTCATCGTTAAAAGCGACTCGGAATTAATTGGGTTGATTCAAAGCAGACAGAATTTTTTTTTCTAATTCGGCCAGGTTAATAGGTTTTGGTACGTAATCAGAAGCATCGCTCATGATGGAATCCATCATTTTGCTGACAGAATTGTTTGCAGAAATCATGATGAATTTAATATTTGGAAACCGCGGTTTGAGTTGCTTGAGGACTTGTAAACCATCGGGGTCTGGCATTTTTATATCCAATAGTACGCAGTCGGGCAGGAACGTCTCTACTTTTTTTAAAGCCTGTTGACCATCGTAGGCCACATCAATTTCAAATAATTCCTGAAAATAATTTTTTAAAATATCACAGGTTTTTATTTCGTCATCTACTATTAGAATTTTGTTTTTTATAGACAAGGTAAATACTTTTCATTTTATTAAAAATTTTACTCTATTAGAGTAGGGAGTGTGTGGAGAAAAGTCACTTAAAATATTTTGTCTTTACAAAATTTTATTTTTTGGAACGAAAAATAACGACACAAGAAAGAAATCTTAAGGGTTAAAGTAAAAAGTAAAAGTAAAGCTATGAAAAATATCTTTTAGTGAAAAAACTCTAAGGAATTTAAAATTGTTCAAGATAGGTCTGTACGGAATCAGCAAAGGTGTCGGTTTGTTTGTAGGCTTGCATTTCGGGAGGGAGAGCAGAAAGTGCTTTAGAAAGTCTGCTCGCAACACCTTCGAATTTAACAATATGCTTTAACTTTCTTAAATGGATCCGGATTGTAAATAATATTGCACCTGTTTCTTTTAGCTTCCTCAGGGTTTGACGTTCAACCCTCAAATACAGTTGTTCTCCTGCGTTAATGGGAGAAATGGCTGTGTGAATTTCCCCTCCCCCCTGTTTTGTGCCATCCTGGCGTAAAGATGGATTATCATGTAAGGACCAGTTGCGCCGGGAAAAAACTTCGCCGAAGGGCATCTGATCAAAAAAATTATTAGTTGGGGTTTGCAGCTGGTCTTTGTAGAAGGGTACTGGAGCGTGAATACCGTCCATGGTCCGTCCAAACTTTTCCTTCAAGCTCCAGCGTGATGGAAAGGAAATACTTCCTGCTGCCAGCCACCACCCCGATCGTTTTTCATCCGGAGGTAGCATAATGACGAGGTCTTCCTGAACCAAACGGGCTGCCAGATCCAATGGATGCATTCCATTTTCCTTAAGCTCCGTAGACCACTCTCCCCCTTCAAATCCAGAATGAGGCTCAAGCTTTATTGTATCCCTTGTTCGCGAATATAAATCCGGGCGAATGGTCGGCAAATGTTTCAGCATCAAATTAAGGACTTCAGTGGACGATGCCAGGGCGGTTGGGTCTGACATGAAAACTTCATCATGGTCAGAAGCAAGGAGTTTTCTTTTTTCTGCTATTTGAATTGCCCGTTCTTCCAGATCAAAAATTTCAAACCATTCTGCTTCAGTTATTTTAAGCAATCCCATGGATAAGCGGAACGGCGGATCTTCGAACGGAAAATGTGGCGGTTTTTGTTGATCTGTGCTAGGGCTCTTTTTCATTTTGTAATAACAAATTTATTGTTGTCTTCAGCTGAATAATTCCTTTAGTCAATCCATTGAGAACCCTACCCAATTGCCCACCCCAGAACAAGTAGTAAATAAAAAAAGGACCTATCGGATAAACATTAAGTCCTTGATTTAAAGGGTCGGGGGAGCACTCAGTGAGCAACGGAATTGAACCACGGCCCCTTGCTCCTAAATCTTATGCAGGGTATTTTTTCTAAACTTGGATTTTAGATTGGTTTTCCATATCGACTTTTAATAAAAACCCTATTCATATTGAAAAGGAAGTTTGTTGATTAATTTCTTCCTGCCATTACACCCCCATCAACATCCCAGATCGAACCCGTAACCCAACGGGTCTCATCCGACAGAAGCGTGTCAATAATGGGGGCTACATCCGTAGTTTTTCCATGGCGTCCGATGGGATGGAAACCGTTGAATCCGGCCAAGGTCTCTTCAATCTTATCAGGATCGATAAACTCTCCATAAATGGGGGTGTGCACAACGGCCGGGGAAACGGCGTTAACCCGAATATTATGATCAGCGAGTTCCATAGCCAGATGCTGGGTAAGCGAATGGAGTCCTGCTTTGGCCATTGAGTAAGCTGAAGAGGGTGTAGCTTTGACCGCCTGCTTGGCCCACATGGAACCGATGTTTACAATCGCTCCACCACCATGTTGTTTCATATTCTCGGCAACAGCCTGGGTGATAAAGAAAATGCTTTTGTTGATATCCAAGTACTTGTCATAGTCTTCTTTAGTGTGTTCTAAAAACGTTTTTGGGTTGAAAGCTCCGGCAGAATTGACAAGATACTTAATGTGCCGTTTTTCGTTTTTAATACGGTCAATGAAACTATCTGTCTGGTTTTGATCGTACAGGTCAGAAGCAACGGTCTGAACAATTCCATATGAATCTAATTCAGCCTTGGCTTTTTCCAGCTTGTTTTCACTGCGTGATAAAAGGATAACTTCCACGCCGCGTTGAAGAAGGCGTTTAGCGGTTTCCTGTCCCATTCCGGTGGAACCTCCAACGATGAGTGCTAATTCTTGGGTATTGGAATTCATGATTATTTCTCCTTTTAAATAGCTACCTTCTAATAGGTAGGTTTTGGTTGTAAATAAAAAGCTAACCTGCTCCTAACAACTTAAGACACTGGTTCATCATGGATCGAAACTGTTTTAAATCTCCTTGCGCCCGAACGATTAAGAGGCCTCCTTCAAGAAACGAAAAAATCATTTTTGCCATCGCTTTGGTGTCCCCAGGAAAATTAAAAACGCCTTGCTCAATTCCCTGTTTGAGAATCGCTGCAAGTTTTGCTTCGTTTTCTTCATAGAATTTTTTAACGAGCTTGGCAGATGAACTTCCAAGGGTCGTCAACTCCGCTCCAAGGATTCCACAAAGGCACACTTTGTCATGGTTTCCTTCTTTAAGGGTTTTCTCGAAAAGCTCCATGTATCGGCGAATTTTCGTGTTTGGACTTAAATCTGTCTTTAAGATTTTATCCACAATCTCGGCAAACTGCTGTGAATATCTTATTAACAGCTCTTTAAGTAGATCATCTTTGCTGGGGAAATGGTGATGAATGCTCGCTTTGCGGATTCCAACAGCCTCACTAATATCATGGTAGCTCATGGCGTTGACTCCCAGGCGTTGAATCAAGTCCTGGGCCACATCGAGAATTTTACTTTTTGTATCTTCGGTCTTCATAAAGCCAATCTACTAATAGGTAGGTATAATGTCAAGGCTTTTTTTGAAAAATTATGCAAAAAACTCAATCTCTATCATTGCTTTATTATCCTAAATCCAGTTTCCTGTATGATTGTGAGAAGATGTTTTCAAACGGTGTGAGCTAATGAATAGAAAACCTGACAAGTTCCTAAGAAATTTATTGCAGCTAATGATAACTTTGATTTTTGTTTCTGCCTGCTCGGACAGTTTCAAGGAAGGAATGGACGCTTATCATCATCAGGATTATTCAAAGGCATTTAAAAAATTAGAACCTCATGCCAACGAAGGTAATCCAGAGGCCCAGTACATCATTGGGGCAATGTACGACAATGGCTACGGAAGGAATCAGGATTTTGAACAAGCTGCCAAGTGGTTTCATTTGGCGGCTGAACAGGACCATGCTCCCAGCCAATACAATTTAGGAAGGATGTATCACAAGGGAGAAGGGGTCAGCCAGGGGTTTGATGAAGCTATCGAGTGGTACAGCCTTGCCGCCGAACAGCATTATGCTCTTGCTCAATTCAGTTTGGGAGTAGCACATATCAACGGAGAAGGAGTGGAAAAAGATTATATTCGGGCGAAAATGTGGTACCACCTTGCCACTGAAAACGGTTATGCCAATAGAGACAATAAAAAGGTGGAGGAGTATTTGTCCGAAGAAGAAATTGAGGAAGCTTTGGACCTGGCAGAACAATGGGTGGAGGAGCATGGAAGAAACTAAACCAACACAAAAAGAAAAATGGGGCCAAATCGCTGCTTGACTATAGCTTGCCCTCAAGGAGGGATTAGCAAGGGCCAAAAAAAAACGCTGAACCCAGATGGTGTTACCCATTGAGTACTACCCCTTCTACCCGTTACTACCCCTGCGGGGCATGAAATCTATGGCTGGAATATAACACGGGCATGAAGTTTGAGGAGTAATTTCCACAGGGGCACGAAGGTTAAGGTGAAATACAACGAGCGTTTACAGATTTAAACAATAAAAAAGACCTAACGAATATTCGTTAGGTCTTTTAAGTCGCCCCTACGGCGAGTAGTGGTCGGGGCGAGAGGATTTGAACCTCCGACCCCCTGCTCCCAAAGCAGGTACGCTAGCCAGGCTGCGCCACGCCCCGATA